>Ga0268356_11124_pt1 | contig 100159 bp, 91 predicted proteins | sample BioMet10_FD_194415 | JGI IMG/M metagenome (GOLD analysis project Ga0268356, IMG submission 194415) | Sewage microbial communities from Oakland, California, United States - Biofuel 10 (PacBio Assembly) | ecosystem: Engineered > Wastewater > Sewage > Unclassified | place: USA: California...
CATTCCGTGCCAGCCTCGCTGGGGGCCGGATACGGCGCTGACTGTGGCCGCTTTTTCGCCACGCCATGACGTCCATCTTTCTGCTGCTGGCGGGCTTTGCCGCCGGGCTTTCGTGGCCGTGGTATGTTGTATGGCTGGGCATCAGCGTTATGGCTGCTCGTTGAACACAGGCTCATGAAACCCCAGGACCTGCGCCACGTAAACAACGCGCGTTTTTTACACTCACGGCATCATTTCGCCGGTCGTGGGCTGATCGGCGTGCTGCTGGGCATTTACATCTGACGGAGACGGCATGCCGCGCAAAAATCAGTATCAATGGAAATCCAGCGACGAGGCGGATGGTTTCGACTCCCTGACGCCCCAGCCGACTCTGAAAAAAAACGCCAGAGCATTGCCCTGCAAAACATGGGCGAGGAGCTGACGCGCTCGGGCCCCAGGAGGTCAAAGCCTTGACCTGCCAGCCGATCTCAAGGAAGCGCTGACGCTCTACTCGCGCATTGGCGATCACGAGGGCCGCCGCCGTCAGATGCAGTTTATCGGCCGCGTCATGCGCGAGATCGACCCCGCGCCCATTCGGGCGATGCTGGATGCGCGCCGCGAGGTTTCCGCAGCCGCCACCGCCGCCCTGCACAAGGCCGAGCAGTGGCGCGACCGACTGCTCTCCGCCGACGAGGAGGAGCTGACAGGCCTGGTGGAAACCCTGCTGGCAACCAGGACAAAGGCCGCCCAGCCTGAGGAAGACGCGCCAGCTACGGGCAACAAGCCACTTGAGGCGGGCGAACTGCGCACCATGGCCCTTGCCGCGCGCAAAGAAGCCGCCGACAACAGCGCCCCGCACGCCCGCAGGGCATTGTTCCGCACCATCCACAAAATGCTGACTGACTAAGGGGGCCGTACATTCCAAGACCTGCGTGTTTTAAAAAAGAAAAAAATCGTGAAGGAATGCTTGACGATCCACTACGGTTAGGATAGAAACTTTCTTCGTTGCTACGCCCTTGTAGCTCAGTCGGTAGAGTGCATCCTTGGTAAGGATGAGGTCAGCAGTTCAATCCTGCTCAAGGGCTCCAGAAATTACAGAGGCTTACGGATACTATCCGTAAGCCTCTTTTTATTACTATGATTTTAGCCCCGCGATAGCCCCGCTTTTTTTCGGTTTGGAGTCGTGATACACGAATATGTACTGTTACCCCAAAAAAGAGGGCTCTACACCAAAGACAGGGGCAATCCCCTTCAACGGGCAGTTTTTCCGACAGGTTTCTGAACGATTCCCCAGCCATTTCAGCAGCACAAAACGCGCACACGCAGGCGGTAGTTTTCGAAGTTGCGAAAGCCATACGCACGCCGCTGGATCAACTTCATTTTTCGGTGAAAGCCTTCTGTGATGCCGTTATTCCGGGTAAACCGGAACATTCGGGCCACTTCTTCCCGCCAATTATGCAACGTCTTGCCCAAGGTGCGCAACGGCGCGAAGGGCGTTTTTCGAAGTTGATCAATTTTGTCCAATAATTCAGCTACATACTTGCGACAAGAATCAATGTTTTGCGCCCGCACACGCAATAAATCCGCTGTTTCATGCAAAAATTCGTACAGTGATTCAATGCCCGGCCTGTCAGCAAAGTATGTTCGTAATCGCTCTTTCTGTGAGTCTGTTAATCGATCACGGCGAGTCAGCAAGAGACGCATCATACCGCCGCGCCCATGAGCAAGCTTTTTTTCATCTATTGCCTTGCACAGCTCTGAAAAGTGCTGGTTCACCAGCCTGATAACATGAAACCTGTCCGTAACAATGCGCGCATTGGGAAACCATTCCCGCACAAGTCGCCGATACGCAGACTTCATATCAATACAGACCATTTTAACTTTATGGCGGCCTTGCAGCGATTGCAAAAAGTCGCGCATATCAGCGGCGCTACGACCTTTAACCACATCAAAGACCCTGCGGCGGGCCAAGTCGCAAAACGTTGTTGCAAAGCCCTGTCTGCGCGTAAATCTATGCTCATCAATGCCCAGAATGCGCGGGCATGTGCGGTTTGCCCAGTGGCTGCTCTTGTGCTGCATCATCTGGTGGTAGTAGCGCTCCACGCTGGCCACGCCGATGCGGTGCTCATTGGCGATGTCTTTACAAGAAACACCTTTGTTGTAGGCCTGAAAAATGTTGCGCTTAAGCAGCTCTGTTGTTCTGCTCCACACTTTTATGCCTGCAAGTCTGGTATTAAAATATCTGCCGCAGCTTTCGCATCGGTATTTATGGCAGCGAATTAACAGGCGTGACGCCCTTCCATGAATGGAAATATTACGGATAGTCCGCCAGAATGAGTCCTTGATACGCAGCTTTTCACATCCGCAGTGCGGGCACGTATTCTTGCCCGTCCATCTGGCCTCAAACACCGGGGGAACGTGGCTGACCACTTTTTCGATTGCAAAATCCCGCAAGCCAATTAACAATCCTTCCACAGGGCCTTCTCTTCTTTTCTTTGGTCGGAAAATAAAAGCTGCCCTGATGGGCATACCAACTTTAATTGGTATGCCCATTTTTTCTTGAGGATGCTATGCCCCCGTCTTTGAGGTAGAGCCGTTTCAGGTTACAAAGTTCTTCGATCAAATTTGTGTTCATACTTGCTGCTCCTTAGATGCAGAAAAAGCCCGGCTCCTTTTAAGGAAACCGGGCTCTTCGAAATATGGTATCAGTCTTTCCAGGAGGTCTTTCTGTAATTACAGAAGGAATTGTCCAAAATCGTCACTTTGTCCGCCAAAGCCATAGCCTTGGGCAAATTCTCAAGGCTGCGTTTGAAACGGCGGACAACATCCTGATGCGGAACACTATGCCCACCACGAGATGCGCGGGCTGCAACTCTTTTTAGCGCAAGTTCCTCTGACGCGAGGCGTATGTATACAAGCTCAACTTCATAACCCCGCTGTTTTGCCTCTTCCATCAGAGTGAAGTCAAACTTGGCCGTAAGGGTAGACTCCCGCGCAAATGAAACTCCCTCCTCCAGAAAAAGGCGAGCCATACGAGCAGCCGCCTTACCAGCGGCAATCGGGGACAGTCCTTCTGCAGCAAGTTTATCAGGGTCAATAACCAGCAGATTTTCCCGCATGGCAATTGTCCTTGAGAATGTACTTTTTCCCGCCCCATTGGGGCCACAGATGCACAAAAGCTTTGGCATTATCCGGCCTGTTGGGCTTCGGTGATGGACGTTATTTCAGTATGTCCGTCTGGATAGCGAAGGGTATACTGCCCGTTTTCGTCCAGGTAGTTCAGCGGAACTCCTTTTTTTAGCTCAAGCTCAAGGATTATACGCTGATTTTCTATGGCCGTTTCGACCAGTTCTTCGAGTGTGAGCGACATAATTCCTCCGTTTTCACAGATTACGGGTAAGCCTGCGGGCGGTCAACGGTCTGTATCTGTGGCAAACATTTGAAAGGGGATGAAGGTCTGCTGCTAACCTGCTATAATTTTTCGTTCTACGGAAATGTTGAAAGGGGTGCCACAAAAGTTGCCGCGAATTGTAATGTCGTCATAATCTTCGCCAAGACGGATGAACAGGAAGTCTTCGTGGGGCAAGTTGTCCATGAGCTTGCCAACAAAGGCGATTTCATCAAATTCATCGTACCACCGTTCCCCCTCCCACAGAAAGCCAACAGCCCCGGGGCGTTCATCGGTTCTGTTGGGTTCATCACCAATAAGGATTTTGATTGCTGCAAAGCTATCAGGCTTGTTCCTTTCTGCCTCTGCAAGAGCAATTTTTAGCTGAACCATGCCATTTTTTGTCAGGCACAGGGCCACGTCGGAATAATACCCCATGATAATCTCCCGGAGTCTAGTTTATGGGCGAAATGCTCAATTTTTCAAAAGGTGAGCCCGTACGCTCACAGCGGGCCAACAAGGTATCCACGTCGGTGTCGCCCAGATGCTCCGCATGAAAAATCTCGGTCAACTCCTCCCGCAGAGCATCCCTGTCCAACGTGGTTCGGCCTGCTGTCACTGACATGCGAAAGCGGTAGTTCCCTGTGTCTACCCAATCCCGTGTGCCAGCCTGGCGGTGAACAAGCTTGAGCACAGTTTCCATCTCTTTTATTTCGCTATCTAAAGCGGTGCGCTGCTCCTTGAGGGCCGCCAGCTTTTCCAGTGCTGGTTCCCATTGGGGCATTTGCACGCCCTGCGGAAATTTGGGGCAGTCACCGTTGTGCTCGCAGTACGAGCACAATGGGTAAAAGCCTTGAGCGCAATCCACCTGTGCCAGGGATATGTGCCCGGCGCGGAATGCCGTAAGCTCGCCCCAAAGCTGCGCCGCATGGTCAAGGGCCGTATCGAGCATGGCCTGATTGAAGCCATAGGGACCGAACGCTTTAACCTCTTTCATGGAAAGGCAGAGCAACCACGCTTCCACGCTTGCCTCGGCAGCCGTTGCGGGCAAATGAAGGCCAAGTTGGGCAAGGCAAAGTTGCGGGAAGGTCATTTTGTCACGCAGAAGCGTGCCGTCCTCAGCACGAAGGCTGAAGACGGGCTTGCTCCATGCTTTTGTCAGCAGGCCGATCTGTCCGTGCAGTTGCAGCAGGTGGGAATCGTGCGGAGTGCAGGGCAGCTTGTCGGTGCTTTTCACTTCCAGAATGCGTATGGCATTAACGGGCGCACCCCAGACCAGCACAAAATCAAGATGGGCTTTGATGGGCACGCCCTGATGCTGCCAGTTAATCTCAAGCTGGGGCAAAATATGCAGGCCCAACGATGCCAGTGCCTGCCCAACCCCAGATTCAAACCAGTGCCCTCGCTGCAGCGTAAGCAGGCGCTCCAGGCTGTTTGTGGTGGGCAGCACTTTTCTAGCCAGTGCAGCCCGTGGGCATTCCCAGTGCTGGCCGATGTCGCTCATACCAATGTAGCCGGAGCGGTCACCCAAATGGGCAAGTGTGTCTTTGTGGGCAACGGCTTGCAGACCCTGTCTGATCAACGCCCGTAATCCTTCCGTGCGGTCTTTCTGTTCCATGAGTTATCTCCATAAAAGTGAAAGGGCCGCCATCAGGCAGCCCTTTCACTCGGTATTTTGATTTTTGCTATGCGGCATCGACATACTTCCACCACAATTTTCTCTGTGGGTTCCAGCGGAAGCCCGAGCCTGTCAGTAATTCTTTTTTTGCTTGCGTGTTGCCGGTGGCAATGATGCAAGGGCGTCCGTCCTGAGCGGTAACTTGCTGGTAGGTGACGCCTTCTAGCGGCGGGAGATTTTCAAGGCTTGCTGGCGGTCGATTTGAGGGCGCTGAATGTCCGGTTGCAGTGGATGGGTCGCGTTGACGCGCTTTTTGCAATTCAGGGGCAATTACGGGTAAGTTGGGCCGTGTAGGCGATTTTTTGCCATTTCTAGCCCATTCTCCATCGTCATCTTCCGTTACCATGCCCAACATGGAGGTTAGGGCGTAGCGGCGGGCATAGGTAATTGCTGATCCCATGCCCTGCGGATCGGCCTTGGGTAAAGGAATCACGGCAAGAGAGCTTTGCCACTGACCAGACTCTGCATGCGTCAGCTTGGTAACCAGCCCTATGGAGTTGGGCTGTTCCACAGGCACAGGGTACTGGCACAGCCAGATACCATTTTCAATGAGAGCATCACGGCAGGCGTCCATGACGCTGTTGAGGCTGGCGTACCAGCTATTGGTGAAGGGATTTTCGGCGTCTTTTGTAACAGGTTGCACGGTTCGCTGCACATTAAGCAGGGCCTTGGCCAGATCTGTGATGTTCTCTGATTGGTATTGATTCATATGAGATCCTCCTGCGATAACAAAATGACAAAGCCCCTCCCAGCTTAGAGCTGGACAGGGCTTTCAAGTTGATTTGAAACATTACTCTGGTGTTCTTGAAATAATATATTCTTAAAAATTGATGAATAACAATCTCAACCAGCTAGATATGTTCTCGTATGCAAATCGTCTCCGTTTCATTCTCGTGTCCCTATGTCAGAAACACTAATTTTCAGGGGCATACTTTTCGGTGGGAGGGTCACTTTTCGAGGGGAAGGTCAATGGCGCCACAGATCAACAACGCGCACGCCTGCCTCGGTTGCCGCAATATTCCAACAAGCTGCCCTTCGACGAATCTGCTACGTTTCATTCTCGTGCTCCTATTGCAGGGACACTATTTTTTTATTGGCATTATTTCAGGGGGACGGCCAGCAGCATCAGGCACACTGAACCATTTCTAGCTTGGCCATCCCCTTAGAAATGATTGATTAGCTGTACACGCCAATAAAAAAGGCAAAACTGCATTCAATAGTTTGCAAAAAAGCATGTTTGGCTGTACGTATTCAGAAAAGAATTTAAATTTCATTTTTATATTGAGGAGATGACCTGCCCCCAAAAAACTGGTCCGCCTAAAAAGTTAGTATAAGGTGGAGCCATGGAGGGCATCAAATGGGTCGCAAAGCATTCACTCCAGAGCAAATCATTTTCAAGCTTCGCGAGGTTGAAATTCTTGTGGGACAAGGCGAAAGCATTGCCCTGGCTTGCCGCAAAATTGCTGTAACCGAGCAAACGTATTATCGATGGCGCAAGGAATTTGGAGGCATGGGGACTGAGCAGCTCAAGCGATTGAAAGAACTAGAAAAGGAAAACGCTAGGCTGCGACGAGCCGTCGCTGATCTAAGCCTCGAAAAAATTATTCTTGCGGAGGCGGCAAAGGGAAACTTCTGAGCCCCACCCGCCGTCGTCAATGTGCGGAGTATGTCCGTGAGCAGACCGGGAGCAGTGAGCGCAAGGTATGCGCTGTTCTGGGGCAACATCGGACTACTCAACGGTATACGTCCTCTGTTTGTGAGTTTTCAGTGCTCGTGCGCCAGGCGGTGATCAACTATGCCTCGGAGTATGGCCGGTACGGCTACAGAGCGGTGACCGACCTCTTGCGGACAGACGGGTGGGGTATCAGCTATAATCGCGTAGAACGGATTTGGAAACAGGAAGGCTTAAAAGTTCCAGCAAAGCAGCGCCCAAGAAAGCGCTTGTGGCTGAATGATGGTTCCTGCATTCGGCTCCGGCCTGAGTGGAAAAATCACGTCTGGGCTTATGATTTTGTGCATTGCCGCACGGCCAATGGCAAATCTTTTCGTGTGCTGGTAGTCATTGATGAATATAGCCGTGAATGCTTGGCACTACATGTGGCCCGCACAATTCGTGCAGAGCAAGTAATGCACGTTTTGGCAGATTTATTTCTGACGCATGGCAGACCAGATAACATTCTCTCGGACAACGGTCCAGAATTCGTAGCGTTAGCTTTAAAAGAATGGTTGGCAAATCTGTCTGTGCAGACGCAGTACATTGAACCGGGCAGCCCTTGGGAAAATGGTTACTGCGAAAGTTTTAACGGCAAGCTTCGGGACAAGCTGCTGGACGGCGAGGTGTTTATGACGTTACAGGAAGCCGAAGTAGTTATCGAAAACTGGCGCCAGCACTACAACCACCGTAGGCCGCATCGCTCCCTTAACGGTAGACCTCCTGCGCCATTGACAGTTTTTACCTCTCCCCAAAGAGGAGAAATGGGACCAATCTCGCCTCCACCAGAATTATCGGTCATACAGGCGACAGAAACAGAACCACAAAGGATCTACCACTAACATTTAACCTGGTACAAAAAAACGGGGCTGGTCAATATCTTCAACTTTCTTTATATTTTCATCCTGCAACTTGGTTTCAGGAATTGCGCTTACGCTTGCGGGGACTTTCTGTATGTCTTCAGCGCCCTGCTTGTCGGATGTAACAACGATTGTATCCAGCTTCGTTGTTGGCATATTCGCCCCGTCTTCTGCCGCATTGACACTTCCGCAGCAAAGCGTCAAAAACACAACGCTGACCGCAGCCTTTCGCAGTACCTGATACATCCAGCCCTCCATCCTCTTTCATTAGTCGTAAAGTTATCAGCAAGTTACCCCAATCTGACAAGTCTATCGCTGCCATACAAACTGGCCGAACCTCGATATTCATCCCCTTTCGACACGATTTGAGCAGTCTATGTGACGAGCTAAGCTTCCGCATGCCAATTCAGGCCAAAAAAGTACCCATTCAGGTCAAACTGATTCACTATGAAATAAGCAGATAAGTGGGAGCCAGCACAGATACGCAAAAGGGGCCACGGCGTAACTGCCGTGACCCCGTGTTTTCAGGAGCAGAAGAAACAAACGGTTACCATGGAACATGGAAACGGATTGGGTGTAATGGAATAGCCGCACCTGACGGCTCCAGCAAAAATACCGGGGAAATCAGGCTACGTGGGTGAAAAAACTGGGTGTGAGGCTCAAGAAGCGGATTGATCGATCTGGGGAGAAAAAATGCTTCGTCCTGCAGGAGGATTAGAGTAAAAAACGGCAGCATACTTTTTTTTTTGGGGGGGGGGGAATAACCTTATCCACTCATTGCACAGGCCGCTGTCAGGCCGATACGTTTGTGGATTTTTACTTTTCAGGAAATCATGCGGCAGCCTACTATCACAGGCAACCAAAAACATAGCAAATGAACAATATTACAAGTTACACAGCACAGAGGCCGTTTGCGAGCCGGAGAACCTTTCTCCAAGATATTCCGGAAGAGAATTATACAGGTCAGAAATGCCAGCACCGTGTAGCGCGGGAACCCAATTTAACAGCCGAGCTAAGCTTCTTCATTGTGTGTCCCAAAATCTGCCTTGACCTGCGCCACATCAATTCACAGCGGGCATGCCTCGCAGGCAAGCCTTAGGCGATTTGCCAAAATGCTTGCAAAAAGCTCTGCTGAAATGACCGGAGTTGGAATACCCCAGCTTGAAGGCAACCTCGGTTACATTGTGGTAGCCGTTTTCAAGCAGCTTTTTTGCTTCTGCCATCCGGTATTGCTGAAACAGGGAAAAAATAGATGTCCCGTATATTTCACGGAATGAGCGTTTCAAAGAGCTTTCGCTGATGCCCACTCTGTGGGCTATATTGCTGATGGTCGGGGGGTCGTCCAGCCGAGACAAAAGTAACTGCCAGGCCTCATCGATCTTGGCCTTGGTGGCTGCCTGAGGCTGCCCTTTGTACAGGGGAAACTGGCTATTCAAGCATTCGAGAAGGAACTCCATCCCCTTGCAATGCAAGTATGAGCTCGCCATATTCCCCCCAAACGGGCAATGAAGAATTTTTTCTGCTATAAACCTCAAATTCGCCATGCCCTTGCTGCTGCGGCTGAAGGCATCTCCCCCGTCCCGGAGAATATGGATCTCGTTCTGCTTAAGCAAAACATCGCAGTCGCCAAGAAGCGCTTCTACATGCTTTCGGGCGATGGAGACAGAGAGCCAACAATAGCTGCCGGGTCGCAATTGCGCTTCAACGGTTGCGGGACCCTCCCCAAACCCCGGCGTCACCCGCATGGCGATGGCAATGCCTTTGCCCGGACAACCAGCATTCATACGCTCCATTAAGGCAGATGTCACAACCGATTGTTGACGGTTCACCCTCAACCTTAAAGCGATAGTTTTCCTGCACGGTGCATTCATAATAATGGATGGCAAGCTTTCCTTCAGACTCTGGTGCAAGCAATTCTTGAACTGTAAGCATGAGGGCCTCCGCTGCCCTTATTATTATGAATTTGAAATTCAATGTCAATTAAGTTTTTCTTCCCTTTGACCAGCCCCGTTTTTTTGTACCAGGTTAAATGTTAGTGGTAGATTCTTTGTAGTTCTGTTTCTGTCGCCTGTATGGCCGATAATTCTGGTGGAGGCGAGATTGGTCCCATTTCTCCTCTTTGGGGAGGGGTAAAAACTGTCAATGGCGCAGGAGGTCTACCGTTAAGGGAGCGATGCGGCCTACGGTGGTTGTAGTGCTGGCGCCAGTTTTCGATAACTACTTCGGCTTCCTGTAACGTCATAAACACCTCGCCGTCCAGCAGCTTGTCCCGAAGCTTGCCGTTAAAACTTTCGCAGTAACCATTTTCCCAAGGGCTACCCGGTTCAATGTACTGCGTCTGCACAGACAGATTTGCCAACCATTCTTTTAAAGCTAACGCTACGAATTCTGGACCGTTGTCCGAGCGAATGTTATCTGGTCTGCCATGCGTCAGAAATAAATCTGCCAAAACGTGCATTACTTGCTCTGCACGAATTGTGCGGGCCACATGTAGTGCCAAGCATTCACGGCTATATTCATCAATGACTACCAGCACACGAAAAGATTTGCCATTGGCCGTGCGGCAATGCACAAAATCATAAGCCCAGACGTGATTTTTCCACTCAGGCCGGAGCCGAATGCAGGAACCATCATTCAGCCACAAGCGCTTTCTTGGGCGCTGCTTTGCTGGAACTTTTAAGCCTTCCTGTTTCCAAATCCGTTCTACGCGATTATAGCTGATACCCCACCCGTCTGTCCGCAAGAGGTCGGTCACCGCTCTGTAGCCGTACCGGCCATACTCCGAGGCATAGTTGATCACCGCCTGGCGCACGAGCACTGAAAACTCACAAACAGAGGACGTATACCGTTGAGTAGTCCGATGTTGCCCCAGAACAGCGCATACCTTGCGCTCACTGCTCCCGGTCTGCTCACGGACATACTCCGCACATTGACGACGGCGGGTGGGGCTCAGAAGTTTCCCTTTGCCGCCCTCCGCAAGAATAATTTTTTCGAGGCTTAAATCAGCGACGGCTCGTCGCAGCCTAGCGTTTTCCTTTTCTAGTTCTTTCAATCGCTTGAGCTGCTCAGTCCCCATGCCTCCAAATTCCTTGCGCCATCGATAATACGTTTGCTCGGTTACAGCAATTTTGCGGCAAGCCAGGGCAATGCTTTCGCCTTGTCCCACAAGAATTTCAACCTCGCGAAGCTTGAAAATGATTTGCTCTGGAGTGAATGCTTTGCGACCCATTTGATGCCCTCCATGGCTCCACCTTATACTAACTTTTTAGGCGGACCAGTTTTTTGGGGGCAGGTCACATACCAATATTCTACTCTTTAATTCCAAAAAATCATTCCACAATGCAAAGAACAAAGGCATTCAACATCTGAGAATCGCGCATAACTGATCACTGCACTATGGAAAACAGTTGTGTCTTTATGCCAAAAAGGCAAATCTGCTCATTTAAACTCTGGAGAAGAAATTGCTATAAATAATTACTTGAAATAAAAAGCTATTTTGATAAAGCCCGCGATTGATAGGGATGTAATATTCCGCCACTCCACTGAGAGATAAATTAGTTAATGTTATGATTTTGAAGTAAGGTGCGATGTATCGCAACAACAAAGCGGACGTAAAGTTCAAGTGAACACTGGCGGAAATTGAATGGTTCTTTATTGGTACGGTTATTGGGTGCGTTTTTGTCCTGCTTTGTTTCAGATTCTCCTACTGTTTCTGTTTACATTAAGTATACCCGTTCATATCAATGCAGCGAGCGCTGACAGTTTTAAAACCAATGAATACTGGAACAGCACAGGGTTGAATTTTATTCATGCTGCCGATGCATACGCTCTGGGATATACCGGGGCTGGCATCACGCTGGGTATAATTGACTCTTCCGTACGCGGCGACCACCCCGAGCTGGCTGGCAACGTCATAATGATGGCCTTGCCGCTCGATAAGACCACGGGGCAGACATACGTGCCGAACTGGGCATATGATACGCATGGCAGTCATGTGGCGGGCATCATGGCTGCCATGCGCAATGGTGTTGGCATGCACGGTGTGGCTTTTGACGCCAACCTCGTTTCGGCGGTCACACTTGGAAAAGCGTCGGGGAGCAACGAAAATCTTGTTCCGCCTGATTTGTTGAGCCTCTTTGCTGCGTATCCGGATATTCGCGTCATCAACAACAGTTGGGGTGCGGATTTTTACCCCTCGCTTGACCCTCCCAAAGACAAGCCCTCAGTTGTCATAGCTGGCCAGGATAATGTCATCAAAGCGCTCTGCAAGCTCAGTGAGGAGTACGGCAAGGTCGTTGTGTTTGCTGCTGGCAACAGCACCAGGATAGCTCCCAGTGTTGAGGGCATGATGCCGCGTTATGTGCCGGATCTGAAAGGCTGGATCAACGTGGTTTCCCTTAATATTGCCGGGATCACTACAGCTACGGACGGAACACGCACCATCGGTCCGTCTGGGGTCAGTTATTTCAGTAACCTGGGGAGCAAAGCCTCTCTTTGGACTGTTGCGGCTCCCGGCAGCGATATCAATTCGCTCAATGCCACCACCAACGGCTATATGCTGGCCAGCGGCACCAGCATGGCCGCGCCCTATGTGAGTGGCACTGTGGGACTGGTGGCGCAGGCTTTTCCCTGGATGACGGGCAAACAGCTGGCTGATGCTGTGTTGACCACTGCAGATAGTAATTATGTAGCGCCGACGCATCTTGTTCAATATACTGTTGATCAATATGGTAATCCTAATAAAGTTATTATTACAGTTATAGATATTCCTACCCCGAATGATGCGGAAATCAAAGATTGGATTTCTGAGGTCTATCAAGACACCACAACGGGAAAGGCATTGAAAAAACTTGTCCGTGATGGCTATAGAGCAGTGAACGAACTGACCAAGGAAGAAGTGTTTGGTCAGGGATTGCTGGATGCGGGCAAGGCCGTGCGCGGCATCGCCCGGCTGGATGCCAACCGTATGTCAGCTTCGGATGTGGTGGCGTTGCCTGAATTGGGCCCTGGCAATTACGCGCTTGAAACGTTTGACACCAAGGGCTACTTCGCCGAATTCAGCAATGATATCAGCGAACGACAGTGGAAAGATGCCTACCATCACGACGATTTCAAGGCCGGGGCGGACGCCACGGCCCTGGACAAGAAGAATGTGGGCTTGCGTAAAACGGGTGCTGGCCTGCTGGTTCTCAGCGGCGTCAATAGCTATTCCGGGGCGACCGTGGTCGAAGGCGGGGGGCCTGGCCGTAAGCAAAAGGGCAGACGGCACTGGCGGCGTGCTGCAAAACAGCGATGTGCTCGTGCGCCAGGGCGGTGTATTGCTGGGTGATGGAGTAATACAGAAGAAAGTCGTCAATTACGGCGTTGTTGCTCCGGGCTATCGCGGCCTGACGCTCACAGTAAATGACTACACCCAGACAGGCCAGGGTACGCTGCAAATCGGTTTCAATTCCAGAGACCAATATTCGGTGCTTAGTGCAAACTCTGCAACTCTTGCCGGATCCCTGCGGTTTTCCCCCTCGCCGGGATTTTATGCAGAGAACTATTCAATAAATATGAACAGTGTGCAGGCCACAAGCTCCACGGGCGCATTTAACAGCGTTGGGGTTAGTTCTTCTTCACCAACATTGAATTTCAGCGTCGCGTCAAGCAATGGCCTCGGGTCTGCCTTGGTGGGCCAGCAACGTGCATCAAGCGCCTACAGCCGCTATGCCGACAGTACCACCACAAGCCGAGTCGGACGCGCTCTTTACCAGATAGCAGGGCAGGCAACAGGCGACATGCAAAACCTGTTTCAGGCCCTGGACTGGAGCGATGCATCCGGCAGCGGCATTGCTCCGGCAATGGAGCAGTTGAGCCCCAACAGCTATGATGCTGTGGCGCGGGCCGGGCTTGAAGCGCAGCGGCAACTCAACCTGCTTATGGTGCGGCGTTTTTTTGAAGCCAGCAGCCTGCAAGGCGTGAGCGGTACTGGCATGTCCAGCGGTGATGATGCTGCAGGCTGGCAGGCATGGACGCTGCCCTTTGGCAGCTACAGCAACATGAACGCCAATGGCGGCTCAGCGGGCTTCACGGCGTCAGGTGCAGGGTCGGCCTTTGGTGTTGACCGCCTGTGGGAGAGCGGACTGACTACAGGATTTGATGTGGCGCTCGCAGGCCGCCGCACGGAAATCCATAGTGCGGGCGAGGCAAGGGCGGAAACTCTGGCCGCATCTGTTGGCGGCCACGCCCGCTTTAAGCCACGCTGGTGGGATGGTGCCTATGTAATGGGCATGGCCCGCGTGGGCTTTGAGGATGTGCAAATGCAGCGGGCCGTCAACTTTAATGGTTTCGCGCGCAACCACAACAGCAGATGGACGGGCCTAACAGCAGATACGCTTGCGGGCGGCGGCAAGGACTGGAACTGGGCAACCGCCTGGGGCGGTGTGGAAGCTGGCCCTCTGGCATGGCTGGAGTATAGCCTGAGTTCCAGACCGGGGTTTACCGAGGGCGGCTCAGGGGCTTCAGCACTCAGGGTTGATGCCGCCACTTGCAACAATCTTTCGTCAGTCTTGGGCGCGCATGCAAACCTTGCCCGCACACTGGATAATGGCACAACGCTCGCATGGGATACTCTGGCTGGCTGGCGGCATGACTGGCTTGACGGAACGTTCAGCAGCAGCGCCAGATTCAAGGGATACAGTCCAAATTTTGAAAGTCGGTCAGATATGCCGGGGCGGAACGCCATGCTGGTTCACAGCAATGTGCGCGCGAGCCAAACCAGTGGTTTTTTTGCGCAGGTTGAACTTGGAGCGGAGTTTTTTCGTTCTCAGAGTTCTTCCTGCTCCGGCGGTTTCAGTTGTGGCCTGGAATTTTAGCGGCTGTTTGCATGATTCATCCATGTCATTTGACATGGCTTCACATTTGCTGAGTGCCGTTATATGTGTTTCTGATTATCACCTCCCCGGTTGACGCATGCGGAGTCTGGGAAATGGCAAAGCTCCTTGCTGTTGTTCCTCTGCCCAAGGCCGACGCGCAGGGGATGCGATCGGCAATGACATACACCCGGATTACGCTCTTACCGCAATGATGGGCATGATAACTGAAGATGATGGCGAGGGGGCTAAAAATGGCAAAAACCGCTACACAACCCCATCCTCCACAAACGGCTTTTTAACTCCCTCGCATCGACCGTCAGCAAACCTCAAAAATCTCCCAACGCTGGAAGCCGTCACCTACCTGCAGGTTACCGCCCAGGACGGCGTCCTTGCATTATTGCCACTGATAACACGGAGAGATTTCAAAAAAGGCTCGGCCAGCTCTCTCCGATAGAATTTCGGAAAAAGCTGGCCGCTTGATTATTTGCCTTGGCCTTTTTTGACCTGTCCACTTGGCGGTGAGCAGGCCAACAGGGCGGCCAGAACTGCGCTTGTATGCAACCAATACCTAGGGCAACTGCGGGGGCTGGGGCACCAACGCCCGGTAAGGGCCGCGCATGCTGTACACAAAATTGGCCATGCGCAGATCGCCGCTGACCACAAGCATGAGCAAAAGTTTGGACTGCGCATCCTCGCGCACAATGCCGTAGCCCTTTACACCCTTCTGCTCAAAGGCAAATTCCCACTGACCGTTGCGCAAAACAGGCGCTGTGCCGCCCAGACGTTTGGCGTTGCCCCTGGCGGCCTGCTCCGCTTCACCGGCATTGGCGGGTCCCACGATGATAAGCGCCGAGCTTTTGTGGTCCTTTTGCCCCATGACAACCTGTATAGCCTCCTGAACCTTGACCGGGCCGCTCACCACCACCCAGTCCGGCGGCAGGTCAAGGCCGTAGTATTTTGTGGTCAGGGGCACGGCGTGGGCCTGCGCGGCGGCGCATACCGCCAGCAACAGCAGGGGCAGCACCCGCGCAAAAGCACGGCTAAAGCTTTGAAGCATGGCATTCTCCGTAAAATCGTGTATCGACGCAGGGTAAGGCGCTTCAGCCAATCTGTCCACAGCGCTGTCCGGGCGCTGGCGCTTGCCGAGCCGCCCGCCTGCCTGTAGTATGCAAGGGATGAGGATTATATGCTAAAAATTCGCGCACTCCGCACCCGCCTTTACGAACACCGCTTTGAACTGCTTATGCTCTCGCTGTGGTGCGTGTTTGTTCTGAACATTCTGTTTCCCGACAATATTTACCGGGGCTACGCGCAGGCCATCTATCTGCCCATCCAGCTGCTGGCGGCCATGGTTCTTTTTGAGTTCAGGCCGCGCATCCTGCGGCTGGCCTTGCTGTTTGGCGCTCTGCTGCTTGTGGGCAGAGCCATGGATCTGTTTTTTATCAAAAGCCTCAAGGAAGAAATGCTGCTGCTCTATCTGTGCTTTTTTGGCAGCATCATGTTTGAGGTATTCCGGCAGATCGCGCACGCGCAGATGATCACCATCAAGATCGTCTACGCGGCGGTATGCGGCCTGCTGCTTATCGGATATTGCGGCTATTTTTTGTTTCTGGGCATCGAATTTTACCATCCCGGTTCATTCAACGGCCTGGGAATGGGCGATCAGGCCGTTAACGACCTGTTTTACTTCAGCTACGTGACCATCCTTACCATCGGTTACGGAGACATCACGCCCAAAACCTGGATAGCCAAAAACGCCACAGTGCTGGTGGGCTTTACGGGGTATCTCTATTCTATCGTAGTGATTGCACTTATTGTGGGCAGGGCACACCGCGTACCCCGGGCGGGGGTTTCTTCCATAAAAAAGTCGGCCCCGACGCCCGCGCGCCAGCAACAGCCAGCTGCAGCCCCCCCCGCAAACCCCGAGAGCTGACGCCCGCCCCGGCAGCGTCCGACCAGCTTTGACCGCCGGGGCTCCCCTCAGGCCTTGCGCTTGAACATCCACACGGCAACGCTCACGGCCACCGCGCTGATGCAGGCAATCTTGCCCAGGTTGACGGCAGCCGCCGCCACGGTGATGTCCTTGAGAAACACGCCCTGCACAATGGTGGTAAAATGGCGCATGGGGTTGAGCTGGCTGGCGTACTGCAAAAACGGCGGCATGTTGATGACCGGCGTGACCGCGCCGGAGATAAGGATGCACGGAACCCCCACCGTAAAGGCCCCCAGAAAGGCCTGCTGCTGCGTTGCCGACAGCGACGACACCATAAGCCCCACCCCGCCCGAGGCCATGGCAAAAACCAGCATGGCCACATACAGCAGCACCAGCGAGCCCGTAAACGGCACGCCAAAGCCAAAAACAGAGATGAACAGAAAGATGGTTCCGTGCACCAGGCCAACCAGACACCCTGGAACCAGCTTGGCAAGCGCTATCTCGGTAGGCGTGGCGGGCGAAACCAGCAGCTGGTCAAACGTGCCCACCTCGCGCTCGCGCGCTACGGAAAGCCCCGTCACCACCAGCCCCAGCATAAAGCTCAACATGCCGATGAGGTTGGGTAAAAAGAACCACTGAAATTCAAGATTGGGGTTAAACCAGCAGCGCACGCGAACATCGAGCCGGGGTGCGGCTGCGCTTTGGGCGGCGGCCCCTGCGGGCGTGGATTCACCAATGCCGCGCACGATGGTTTCGAGATAATACGAGGCGATCTGCGCCGCGTTGGAACGCCTGCCGTCAAGAATCACCTGCATCTGCGCGGGCAGGCCTGCATCCACCCGGCGGGAAAACTCCTCGTCAAAGACCATGACAAACAATGCCTGCTGCCGCTCGATGGTCGGGCGAATATCCGCCTCGCCATCCAGAAAAATCACGCTGCTGAAGGTGTGCGACCCCTGCAGCCTGCGCACGATCTCGCGGCTCCAGTTGCCGCTGTCCCGGTTAAGCACGGCCACGTCCACATTGCGCACCTCCATGGTGGCCGCCCAGCCAAAAATGACAATCTGCATGAGCGGCGGCACAATGATGAGCATGCGCGAGACCTTGTTGCACAGCAAGACCAGCAGTTCCTTGCGCACAATGGTGGCCATGCGCCGCAGGTTGAGGCGGGGAAGAGCTATCCTTGCCATCACGTATCCAGCCTTTTGACAAGGTTGCGGTACACAAGCCCCAGCAGCAGCCCGGCCAGCAGCCCCATAAAGAGCAGACTGGGGGCAAACACCGCCCACACGTCGCCGGTCAGGAATATGGTGCGCAGGCAGGTGTTAAAATACCTTGCGGGCAAAAGCCGCGTCAGGGCCTGAAGCACGGGGGGCATGCTGTTGATGTCAAACACAAAGCCCGACAGCAGCAAGGCAGGCAAAAAGCCGGAAAACAACCCGGCCTCCGCAGCCACCAGCTGTCCGCGCAAAGTCACGGAAATAAGCAGCCCCTGCCCCAGTGCGCTCAGCATAAATACCGCCGACAGCAGCACAAGCACCCACAACGAGCCGCGAAACGGCACGGCAAACAGGGTTACCGCCGCCAAGGCGCACAGGGCCATGCTGAACATGCCCATGCAGAAGTACGGAATCAGCTTGCCCAGCAGCAGCTGCATGCGGCTGACAGGCGTGGCGAACATGGCCTCCATGGTGCCGCGCTCCCACTCGCGCGCAAACACCAGCGAGGTAAGCAGCGTGCCGATGAGGGTCATGATGACCGTGATGGCCCCCGGCACAAGAAACTGCACGCTCTTGGCCGCAGGATTGTACCAGAACCGGGGCTGGATATTGATGGGCAGAGCCGCAGCCGTACCGCCAGGCAGGGCCGTGCGCTGCCATGAGATGATCAGCCCCTGACTGTAATTCTGAATATACTGGGCCGTGTTCGGCTCCGACCCGTCAACCAGCAGTTGCACGGCTCCAGCGCTGCCGCGCTCCAGCTGCCTGTCAAAATCCTGCTGTATTACAAGTACGCCCTGCACGGCAGAGTCGCGCATCAGACGCCCGGCCTCCGCCATATCACCCACAGGGCGCGTGGCAAACCAGGGCGAGTGGGCAAAGTCGGCCGCAAGGCTCAGGGCATGTTGCCCGCCGCTCTGGTCCAGCACGCCCAGGCGCAGTACACCCGCATCCAGCGTGATGCCGTAGCCAAAGAGCAGCAGAAAGATAAACGGCAAAATCCCGGCCACCAGATAGGACGAAGGATCGCGCACAATCTGCTGAAATTCTTTGCCCACCAGGGCAAACAGCTGTCGTAACCAGATATTGCGTTGCATAGTCATTGGCCGCCTGTTGCGAACAATAAGAAGCGCGGGGCATCAGCCAGCGCGGCTACTGCGGGTGCTCCCTGTCGTATTTTTCAATGCTGGCGATAAAGGCTTCTTCCAGCGTGGGATCTTCCACCCCGGTGCACGAGGCCTTGAGCTCGTCGGGCGTCCCCATGCTGATCATGGCTCCCCGATAGATCAGGGCGATGCGGTCGCAGTATTCCGCCTCTTCCATAAAGTGCGTCGTCACCAGCACCGCGGCCCCCGCCGTGGTCATGGCCGAAATATGCTTCCAGAAGTCCCTGCGGGTGCGCGCGTCAACCCCCGATGTAGGCTCGTCAAGAAACAGCACGGGCGGCTCGTGCAGCGTTGCGCACAAAAGAGCCAGCCGCTGTTTTTGCCCCAGGGGCAGCGACCCAGTGCGGCTGCGCAGGTACGGTTGCAGCTCCAGCGCCTCGGCCAGCTCGGGCAGCAGCAGCTTGCGCCTCTCGCTGGACAGGCCGTACAGCTCGGCAAAAATGATGATGTTTTCACGCACAGGTATATCAGGGTACAGCGAAAACTTCTGTGCCATATACCCCAAACGCGACCGGGCCTCGCTGCCCGCTCGCAGCAGGTCCACCCCGTCCACGGCGCAACTGCCCGATGTGGGCCGCGACAGCCCGCACAACATGCGAAAGGTCGTGGACTTGCCCGCTCCGTTGGGCCCAAGCAGACCAAAAATTTCGCCGGGGTGCACATCAAAGGAAATGTCCCGCGCAGCCACAAAAGCGCCAAACCGCTTGGTAAGGTTGCGAGCCGCAATGGAGCAGACCGTGGCAGAATCCGCAGCGGGCATGGCGGCCACAGCCGCTGCCGGGGCCAGCCCGGACGCGGCTGCAGCGGACGAGGCTGCAACAGGGGCCTCGGCAACAGGCGCAGGGCCGATGCCTGCGTCGGCGACAATCGGGTCAAAGCCGCCGTTGTGCGCCACATGCAGTTTGCCGTAGGGCGAAGGGCTCTGGTTTATGCCGCCCACGGCGCTCATGTAGGCGTCTTCCAGCCGGGGGGCTACCGGCTCGCCGCCCTTGTCCAGCACCTCGCGGCGCAGATCCTCAGGGGCGTCCGCAGCCAGCACCAGGCGGATGCGGCTGCCCTGGATAAGCGCGTCTTCAATGCCGTGGCGCATGGTCCAGAGGGCCAGCTCCTTTTTACGGCGGCCCGCGTCGGCGCGCAGCAAAAAGACCCGTCCCTCGGCTCTGGCGGTAAGCTCCTGCGGCGGCCCGGCAAACAGCACGCGGCCATTATCCAGCATGATCACGCCAGGGCAGCGCTCGGCCTCGTCCAGATAGGCCGTGGACCACACCACGGTCATGCCATCCTGACTCAGGTCCTGCACCATGCGCCACAGCTCGCGGCGCGATTGCGGGTCAACGCCCACGCCCGGTTCGTCAAGCAGCAGCAGACGCGGTGACCCCAGCAGGGCGCAGGCAATGCCCAGTTTCTGCTTCATGCCGCCCGAAAGCCTGCCCGCAAGCCGGTCGGTAAAAGGAGCAAGGCTGGTGAACCCCAGCAGCTTTTCAAAAACACGGTCGCGCTCCGCCCCTTCAAGCCCGCGCAGGCTGGCGTGCAGGCGCATGTTGGCCATGACGGAAATATCCTCGTACAGGCCAAAGCGCTGCGGCATGTAGCCGATGCTGTTGGGCTGGCTGCGCATGAGCTCCGCCGGGCTTTGCCCAAAAAGCTCGGCCCGCCCCTCGCTGGGCGGCATGAGCCCGGCCATGATGCGCATAAGCGTGGTTTTGCCCGCAGCGTCGGGCCCCACCAGGCCTGTAATACGACCGGCGGGGATGCGTGCGCTTACACCGTCCAGAGCCGTTACCGTCTCGCGCCCCTTGCCAAAGCGCATGACCAGCCCTTCAAGGCGGACGGCCTGCCCGTCGGCGGCGACAGCGGTCATGGCTAGGGAGCATCCTGCAGGATGATGGTTACCGGCATGCCCTGCCGCATGACGTTTTCCGGGTCCTCGGCCTGAACGCGCAGACGGTAGACCAGGGCCGTGCGCACCTCGCGCGTTTCAACCGTCTTGGGGGTAAATTCCGCCGTAGGCGAGATAAAGCCCACCGTGCCGGGAAATTTTTTGCCCGGCGCTGCGTCCACCAGAACATTGACCGGCATGCCAGGTTTGACGCGCCCCAAATTGGGCTCGTCCACATAGGCCCGCAGCCACAGGGGATCAGTAAGCGTAAGCGTGTACACGGCCTGCCCGGCCTGCACGATGGCCCCGGCCTCGCGGGCGCGGGTAAGCACTACGCCCTTTTGCGGGGCCACAAGGGTTGCGTCCTGCAGTTGTATCTCCGCATGGTTGAGCGCGGCGGCGGCAGCGGCCACAGCCGCTTTTTGCGCCAGCACTTCTTCCTCGCGGTAACCGGCAAGCAGCATGTCGAGCTGATCCTGATTGGACCGCAGCTTGGCGCGAGCCTCGCGGTACTGGGCGCGGGCGTTGTCCAGATCTTTTTGAGAAATGGCGTTGGAGACACGCATGGCGGACACGCGGTTAAAATTGATCTGCGCGTTTTCGGCCAGCGCGGCGGACCCGCTCACGGCGGCCCGGGCCTGGGCGATTTCTTCCACCCTGTAGCCGCGTTCTAGCCGCATCAGCGAGGCCTGCTGTTTTTCGAGTTCTGCTGCGGCCTGATCGCGCTGTTGCGTCAGCAGGTCGTTATCCAGCAGGGCAAGGGGCTGACCGGGGGCAACAGCGTCGCCCTCGTCCACCAGCACCTTTGCAATGCGCCCGTTGACGCGAAAGCCCAGGTCCACCTGCCGGATATCCACATTGCCGTACAACACAAGACTGTCGCCGTCATGGCGAAGCCACCACTGCCACAGCAACACTACCGCCAGCAGCACGGCTAACACCGCGCCAACGCCTACCATCTTACGGGGGACAGTCATATTCCTCCCTACAGGCAATCGCCGCAAGCGATTGCCGTTTCACACAATTTCCGGCCAGGGGCAAGCCCGGCCCACAGAGGATAGCCAGTGGCGCGCGCCTTGTCCATGCCGGGGCGCTCAAACAGTGCTGAGGTTGCTTTTACCGTGCAAGTGGGGCAAGCAAGAAGCTTGAGGCAACTCTTTGCCCGCGAGCTTTTAACAGTTGGTGAGGCTGTATGAACAAATCTTTTTCTGTTGCTTTTGCGGCGCGAGTCTGGACGGCGTTTTTTCTGGCTCTGGCGCTCCATTCGCCAGCCATGGCGGCTGACGCCCCACAGGCGAAACCGTTTCCCGATGCCGCAACAGTAGAAAACATTGCCGCCCAGGGCTACGCGTACGGCCTGCCCATCGTGATGCACTACGCCGTCACCTACGAGTATTCCGTGGACACGCATTCGCCGCAGTACAAAGCGCCGTTCAACGTCATCCACAATGCCGCGCAGGTTTTTACCTACAAGGATACAGTGGTAATTACGCCCAACAGCGACACGCCCTACTCTTTTGCCTGCCTTGACCTGCGGGCAGAGCCGGTGGTCATCAGCGTACCGGCGACGACGGACGGGCGATATTTCAGCGTGCAACTGGTGGATGCCAATACCTTTAACTTTGGCTACATCGGCAGCCGTACCACGGGCAACGGCGGGGGCAGCTACATGGTCGCCGGGCCGGGATGGAAGGGCGCAGCGCCTGCGGGCATGCGCGTATTCCGCTCTGATGCGCAGTTTGCGCTGGCCTTGTTCCGCACCCAGCTTTTCAACCCTGCGGATATTGATAACGTCAAAAAATTTCAGGCAGGCTACGCCGTGCAGACGCTCTCGGCCTTTTTGGGGCAAAAGCCGCCCAAGGCGCTGCCCATGCCGGCCTTTCCCAACATCGGGCAGGACTTTCAGAAGCCCGAATTTTTCGACTATCTCGCCTTTGCCCTGCAGTTTGCCCCCGCCGGACCGGAGGAAACAGCCATCCGTGCGCAGCTTGCCAGCATCGGCGTGGTGGCGGGCAAACACTTTGCCTTTGACGCTCTGCCCAAGGACAGCCAGGAGGCCCTGCTGCGGGGCATAAAAAAGGGCGAGGCCATGGTGGATGCGGCGGTCAACAGGCCGGGCATACGCGTAAACGGCTGGAAGATGAGCTCGCCCTTTGGCAATCGCGAGTTTTTCAACGGGAACTGGATAATGCGGGCGGGCGGAGCCAAGGCGGGCATTTACGGCAACGACGCGGGCGAAGCCGTGTACCCCATGACCAGAACCCTGGCCGACGGCACGACTCTGGACGGCAGCAGGCACAAGTACCGCCTGACCATCCCTGCCGGGCAGTACCCTCCTGCCAGGGCTTTCTGGTCTGTGACCATGTACGATGGCAAAACCCAGCTGCTCATCAAAAATCCCATTGACCGCTACCTGATCAATTCGCCCATGCTGCCGAATATGCGCAAAAATGCAGATGGGTCTCTTTCCATACTTATCCAACGCGATTCGCCTGGCAAGGAGCTTGAAAGCAACTGGCTGCCCGCGCCGGACGGTCCCATCTTTCTTGTCATGCGCCTGTACTGGCCTCAAACCGAAGGGCTCTCGGTACTGCCGCTTGGCAAGGGCACGTGGCAGCCGCCGCGAGTGGAACTGAACGACTAGACGCACCGCACTGGGCGTAAAGGACTACCATGTTTTCTTTCCTTGCCTGCCGTCAGGCTGTGGCGGCATGCTCCCTTGCGGCCCTGCTCATGCTGGCCGCTGCGCCTCGGTACGCGCTGGCGCAAGACTACGGCTGGTTTTCGCTCGACCTGCCCCAGGGTTGGCAGGCAGAGGCTCCCGCCGACATGGCCGGAACCTGGATACTCTCGCTGACAGGGCCGGACGACGCCGTGCACGTGCGGGTGCTGGTAGGTAAAACAGCGGGGCCGCCGGACGCAGCCGATGTGGCGGGCCTGTTGCGCGCGGCGGCAGGCGTGCGCGACCCCCTGCGGCGGGTCGACGGTCAGTATGTTTTCAGAGGCAAGGATGCCCTTGGCGGCGACAGCGCCGGGGTTGTGGGGGCCGACCCTGCGGCGGGCCTGTACATGGCGGTACTGTGCAGCGGCGAGGTAGACAGGGCGGAAGCCCTGCTGGCCGCGCTGCGGGGAGGTTCAAACCCGGCCATGCTGCCCGTGCGCCATGCGGCGCGCGGCAGCCTTGAGCCGCGATTTATGCCTGCGGCGCAATAATTTGCCGACCCTACGGCCTGTTATTGCTGCAGCACCGGCTTGCGGCTGCGCTGTATGGGCTTGCCCAGCCCAAGGCCCTCGGTGGCGCGCACCACCCTCCGCCGCACGGGCTTCGTCGCCGCGCAGCAGAACCAGCACCACATAGAGCTTGCCCGACCGCTCCATCTTGGTGCGCATGCCCCGGCCTTCCAGCCGCTGACGCAGGGAATCAACGGAGTCAGCCTCCTTGAAGGCCCCCACCTGAAAGACATAGTCGAACAATCCCGCCACCTGCGGGGCCTTGACCACGCCGCTGGGCTGCGCTGCGGCAGGTGCGGTCTGCCCGCCCTGCGCCGTCTGGGGTACCCCGGCCTGCACCACGCCCGCAGGCTTGGGCTGCACCGGGGTCATGGGCGGCAATGGTTTGAGAGGGGCGTCGCCGGTGGCAGCGTCATTGCGCAGCACCCGGGAAAAACGCAGTTCTTCCGCCGCCAAAACTTTTTGCTTGGGCTCGGCGGCGTCATCGCCAGCGCCAGCCGCTGCTACGCCAGCCGAGGGGCCGTCGTCGTCCGGGCCGGTGGCAGAAGCGACAGCACCTCCCGCAGGCGTGGCGGACTTGGCAACCACCGGCTGAGGGTGCGCCCGCCAGTATGCCCTGCCGCTCATCACTCCGCCCAGATAGGCCAACACCACCGCAGCCACCACCAGAAAACACGCCGCCAGCAAGGATGAGGGGCGCAGGCACAGGCATTTTTTTTCAGGCGCCTGATCCGATGACTTCTGACGGGTAAGGGGAGGCATGGAATCTCCTGAGGCTTTGGTTTGCGGTTCAAGGCGTGCAGGGGCAGATAAAAAGCCGATGCGCTGGCAACCATACCAATGCTGGCGACGTGCGTAAAGTACGCCGCTGAAGGCCGCGCCCCTTCCGCACGTCGCCGCCGCAGGGCACCGCACCGCTTGCGGGCCAGCCCCGCGCTCTGTTAGTATGGCTTCAAGCAACAAAAATGGAGTGACGCCATGACCAAGGCCTTGTGGTTCTTTCGCATATATGCGGCCGTATGTCTTGTTCTGGCCGGGTTTTTTGCCTGCGACGCGGCGCATGCCGCGCATATTGCCAAGCCCGGCCCTGAACCGCAGATTTTATCCATTGTTAACGGCACCGCAGAAGACGTGCTGAGCATAGGTTTTCAAACGGGCCGCAGTACGAACTTTGTTCGGCTCGACATGCCCCCCGGCGGTCGGGACGACATTGAAAACCCCGGCGGCGCAGCTAACTTGCGCGTGGACACGGGCCTTGCCCTCTGGCTGTTCAAGGCTGTACCTCTGGCCAAGGCCCAGAGCCTGACCCTGCGCCCCGGCGACAAGCCTGTGGTTGAACTCTCTGTGCCCAAGGGTGAAACGCAACGTGTTACGGGCGAAGTCCAAAGCCTTCTGCCCGGGCCGGATGCAGGCCCGGTATGCGCGCTTGACCGCTTTCGCCCCGGCATGCCCATGAAGGATGTGTGCTCCCTGCTGAGCGCAACCCCGCAACGCGACGACAACGATGCGGTGCTTGCCAGCCTTGGCTTTGCTGGCATGGTCTGGGCAGCGCGGCTTGAACCGGCCCAGCCCGAGGGCAAGCCTGCGAGCAAGGCTGCGCTGGTGCTCGATCACATGGAGCTGCGCCGCAAGCTTGACCCCGAAACGCTCGAAAAGCTCATGAACGCACTTTATGAGCAGAAGTACAGCCCCTGGCAGGCCGAGCTGCCCGGTCTGGACATCAACTTTACCCAGATGCCTTCCATGGATCTTGCCAAGCAAAAGGAAATGCTGCGGCAGGTGCTTGATTACTTTTTGGCTGCGGGCAAGGGCGAGGCGACAATCATGCTGGCCCCGGCAGACATTCTGCCCAAGCTTGCCGACGCCGACGCGCCCAACGGCGATGTGCAGCTGTTTACCATTACCCTGCGCCCCGCTTCAAAAAATCTCGTGGTGGACGTAGCCGCCTACCGCGAGAGCGAGGATGCCCGCTAGCTCTCACCGGCAAAAAAACTTGTCAAATACGGCTGCGGCCCGCCACGCGCTGGCAATACAGAGATAAAAAAGGCATCCCCTGCTCATGGCTGGGGATGCCTTTTACAATTGACGGCAGCGGGGGCAGATTAGGCGAGCCGCCCTTCCTTTTTGGCCGCGCGCATGCTGCGCAGCCAGTTGTACCAGCCCTCAAGGCCGTCTCCCTTGCTGCAGGAGACTTCAAATATATCAAGCTCCTTGTTGAGCTTGGTGGCAAAATTGCGGGCGCGCGCAAGGTCAAAATCCACATAGGGCAGCAGATCTGTCTTGTTGAGCACCAGCGCCTTGGCAAGATTGAAAAGCAGGGGATATTTTTCCGGCTTGTCGTCGCCCTCGGTCACGCTCAAGAGCGCCACCTTGGCGTCCTCGCCGCAGTCAAATTCCACCGGGCATACCAGGTTGCCCACGTTTTCGATAAACAGGATGTCCACGCCAGCAAGGTCGAGACTTTCCAGCGAAGTAAGGATCATGTTGCTGTCAAGGTGACAGCCGCCGTCTGTATTGATCTGCACGGCCTGCGCGCCGGTGGCGGCAACGCGGCGGGCGTCGTTGTCGGTCTGCAGGTCGCCCTCCACCACCGCCATGCGAAATTCGCCAGCCAGATCGCTCAGGGTGCGCTCAAGCAGGGTGGTCTTGCCCGCGCCGGGCGAGCTGATGAGGTTCAGCGCCAGTATACCTTTTTCGGAGAGCAGCCGCCGCACGTGCCCGGCCATTTTTTCGTTTGCTTCCAAAACATTACGAACCACAGGAATTTGCATTCAGTTCTCCTTGCTTGCCGCCAGCGCGGCGCGGTCATGAGCCAGAAACAAAAAGACAGGGGTCAAGGCGGGATTGAAAGGGGCAAACCTGCGGCTCCCGAAACTCAGGCGAGCAAGGGCTAGCTGGCTTCCAGACGGCTGAGGTACAGCTCTTTGCCCTGCTCGACCACATGCCCAAACTGCTCGCCGCAACCGGGACAGGGAAGCCAGAGAGCATCCTGCCCCTCCCCGCCAAAAACTTTGCCGCATGCCGTACAGCGCAGCCGCAATGGCAGCTCGGTAAGCTCCAGGCGCGCCCCCTCGTGCGGGGTTCCGTACACCATGGTTTCAAAACAAAATTGCAGCGACTCGGGCACAACTCCAGAAAGGGAGCCGTACGTAACGCTGACAACTTCCAGTCGGGTGCAGCCCTGGCGGGCAATTTCATCCTCGGCCATCTGCAACAGGCTTTGTGCTATGGACATTTCGTGCATGGGTCATGCTAGCTCAAAGGACCGGCCCCGTAAAGGCCAGAAGCGAATCTTGCTATTCGACGCAAATAATGTACATTTTGGGCATGCGTCGCTCAAAATTTACTGGCGTCTTCTCCTTCTCTGCCAACTGGACAGGGAGCCGCAGCAAAACGCACTACTTCGTCTGGGAGCTTCCTGACGGGGCATATGCGGTGCAAGAGCTCAACGCCGCGTTCCAGCCAGTTGCAGAAGTGGAACGCATAAGCGCCAAATCTTTTCTCCGCGAATTCAAGGCAGAGCCTAACATACTGGCTATGCCTGTAATAACGCCGGACCTCAGCCATTTTGAGCAGGGCATGGTCACGCCCCCGCCCGAAGGCGGCGCGGCAAAGCAGCCCCAGCCAGCCCCCACGGCGGCAAAATCCGGCCCCGGTTTTGCTCCGCTTGAAATGACCAGCCCCAAGGGTAACCTGCCCGAATCTGTCGAAGTGGCCCCCCTGGGGGCGGGCACACCCTCCCTGCCGACGCCCTCCCGCGCCGCTACCGGCGTAACGGCCGTTCATTACGAAGAAGGCCCGACGCCCGCGCCAAAACGCGCTTACGACCTTGAGGCCGCGCGCAAGGCCAAGGTTGTGGAGTCAAAGCTGCGGGAAACATTCAGACAAACGCTGCTGCGCCTCAAGCGCCCGCGAGAGCGCAAAGCCGCCCTGCTCGCCCTTGAGCAGATAGCGCAGACCAAAGAAGGCATCACGCCTTCGCACAAGCACATGTTTCGCGATTTCGGCGTGCGCCTGAGGCAAAATTCCCAGCCCGATCTTGCCCTGCTGTTTTCACGCAAGGCCGTGGAGCTGGCACCCGAGGACGATCACGCCCATTTTAATCTGGCACGCATACTCTGTTCACTTGGCATGTACGACGAAGCCGCGTCCCATATAGCGACGGCCATGAGCATGTCCAGCGAAGAACCTCTCTACTTCAAGTTGTTGGAACACATCCGCGAGCTCAAACAGGCGCGTTACGCGGCCAAGGCCGCGCAAAAGCGCTAAGCGGCAGTTTCAACCCAAGTAATTGGCAGGAGCCTTTCGGCATGAACAAAGTTATTCTCAGTCTTCTTGTGGCTGTCTGCGTTCTGGGCATGGCGCTTATCATGCTCAACGAGCGCATGCGCAAGCCTGAACCCGCAACTCCCGCAGGTATCATCGCGCCTGTGACCCCGCCCGATGCGGCCCCACCGGTTGCCGAGGGCGCACCCGCCGTTGACTCCCAGTCGCAGTTGCACCTGCCCCCGCAGACGCAGAACGGCATTGCCGATCCCAACCCCAGCAGAGAAGCCCCCGCGCGTGCGCCCATCCCCAGCCTGAAGCCGGACGAAAAAAGCGCCCCGACGGGCAACCTTGCCGCCACCGATCCGCAGCCCGCTGTGGCCAAGCCCGTGGTGCAGCCCAAGCCCGCCTCTCCGGTTACGGAAAAAACCGCGCCCGCTGCGGATTCAAGCAAGGAAAAGGCCGCCAAGGCCGCGCCCCAGCACAAAACCATCACCAAGTTTGTGGTGCTTGCCCGCGACAAGGGCGCAACGGTGCGCCTGACTGGCGCAGCCCCCATTACCTACAAAAACATGCAGCTCAGCGGCCCTGAACGGCTGGTCATCGACCTTGACGGTAAATGGCAGGTCAAGGCGCCGGGCGTGCCTAAAAACCCTGCGGTAAGCAATGTGCGCATCGGCAAAAGCGACGACAAGACCCGCATTGTCATTGACCTTTCCGGCAAGATTCAGCCCAAGTTTACGCTTTCCAAGGATGGACACACCCTGGATATCCGGCTGGACCACTAGCGTGGTTCGGCACCAAACGGCCAGGTGCGGCGTTTAGCTGAGCACACGGCCTGCTGGGCGGGTCCCCCATTACAGACCATAAAAAAACCGGCTGTTACGCAACAGCCGGTTTTTTTATGCCACGCCCGGCGAACCGGGGCGGTTTTGAGCATATGTGGTCAGCTTTCCATTTCCTTGCCGCGGGTATTGGCGGCCAGCACGGAATCAACCAGCAGGCCCACTAGCCCCTCGCGGTCCAGCACGTTCACGCCCGCAATGGTCAGCCCGCCGGGCGAGCACACGTCATCGCGCAGCTGCATGAGCGGCGCACTGCTTTGCTCGACCATTTTGGCGCATCCGGCAAACAGGGCCGTGACCATCTCGCGCGATTCGCGGTGCTGAAAGCCCAGGGTAACCCCCGCCTGCACCAGCCCCTGCATCATGGCAAACACATAGGCCGGGCCCGCGCCAATAAGGGCGGAAAAAGCCGTAAACTTGCTTTCCGGCAGTTCCACGCACACGCCCAGCGCGTTAAAAAGCGCCAGAACGTCGCCCTTGCGGGCGTCGGGCAGGGCGGGATCTTCAAAACAGAGGGCAAAAACCCCCTTGCCCACCAGTGCGGGGGTGTTGGGCATGCAGCGCACCACAGGGCAGCGGCTTTCCACTGCCTGGGTCAGTTTTTGCCGGCTCACGCCTGCAGCGACTGACACCAGGGTTTTATCCGCCGTCAGCCCCGGGCGCATCTGCCCCAACACGTCCTCAGCCTGATAAGGCTTAACGCCCAGCACCAGCACGTCGGCGGCCTGCGCCACGGCCAGGGGGCTTTCGAGCGGGCGCACGCCCAGCTCTTCAAGCGGGCGCATGCGCGCGGCTGTTCTGTTGTAACCGCACAGATTGTATCCACCCTTGCGGGCAAGACCGGCCATAATGGCCCCGCCCATGTTGCCGCATCCGACACAGCCGATAGTGAGCGCCATAATACTACTCCGTGATTTCCAGGCCGCTGAAGAAGTAGCCTATTTCAAAAGCCGCGGTTTCAGCGGCGTCCGAGCCGTGAACGGCATTGGCTTCCAGGCTTTGGCCATACTTGTGACGCAGGGTTCCGGGCTCGGCCTGGGCCGGGTTGGTGGCGCCCATGAGGGCACGCCAACGGGGAACGGCGTCATCGCCGCGCAGCACGACACAAACTACCGGGCCGGAAGACATATAGTCGGTCAGGCTGTCAAAAAACGGGCGTTCCTTGTGCACGGCATAAAAGCCGGCCGCCTGGGTCTTGGAAAGGCGCAAGCGCTTGAGAGCCACGATTTTGAGGCCGGAAGCTTCCATGGCAGCCAGAATTTCCCCGGTCAGATTACGCGAAACTGCGTCAGGCTTGATAATGGCGAAAGTGGATTGCATGCTTACTCCTTTTCCATGTTGATGTGGGGGGGATAAGGACTGCCCGCAATAGCGGCGCTGTCCTGGGCCAGCTTCCAGATAATGCGCCGCAGTGGCACAACCGCCACGCCATCCTTGTCCTGCCAGTCACGCAGGGCTCGCAGGGTTTCGGGATGAGGGTGACCGATGGCCACGGCCATGCCGTGCGCGCGGGCGCGGGCTGCCGCCGCGTCAAGTGCGAGGCTAATGGCCGCGGCGTCGCGGCGCGTATCCAGAAAAACATCGCGTGCCAGGGCCACCAGCCCCGCCTTTCTGGCGGCAACAGCCAGCTGCGGATCAGGCCGCGTAACGCTGTCGATCACGGCAAGGCCGCGCTCGCCCAGCACGCCTGCCAGGACCTCGCACAGTGAAATATCGCCCGTAAATGCCGATCCCATGTGGTTGTTCAGCCCTATAACCGTGGGCACCGCCCGCAGGTTTTGCTCAACAACCGCCCTGATCTGCTGCGCGCTCATGCTTGTGAGCAGCGCTCCGGGGCCGGGATCGGGCCGCCGGTGGTCAGCCCTTGGCAGGGCTTCCATGGGTTGATGCAAAAGACAGTCAAGCCTTCGCGAGGCCGCGATATCAGCTGTTTCCGCAGCGTGCGGCGCCTTGGGCCAGATGGCGAACGTCACGGGAAACAGCAGCGCGGCGGCTTCATCCGCAGCCGCAGTTTTCTGCCCCATGTCGTCGATAATCACGGCCAGGGCCGCCGCGGGCAAGGGCTGGGCAAGGTCGGCCAGCTGCCCCTCGCGTCCCGGAAAGGCGAACACGCAACATACACTGTTATTCAATAAAACTTCAAGGGTTGCCTGTGGCGACCAGCGCACCGAAGCCCGCGCGCCAGCGCTTTGCAGGGCATCCTGCCGGGCGCGCAGGCCTTCAAGCAGGGCCAGCCCCAGACGCAAGGGCGCGCAGGGGCCGCTGACGACATACTGCCGGAGGCTGTCGTCGCCGGGCGCAGCAGCAGGCCCTGTTGCCGCAAGGGTATCTGTCGCCGGAGGGAGAGCAGAAGTCTCTGCTGCCGGGCTCGCCGCAGCCTGGACATACGGGTCTTGCCCCGTCCTGTCGCCGCTGCCGTACGGCGGCGCTGCCAGCTGCCATTGGGCCTCGGGCAATGCCAGAGGCAAAAGGTGCGCCACCAGGGCGTCCACGGTTTGCAGCGCCAGAGCCCTGTCAAAAACCGGCCCGGCAGCATGCGAAGCCGCAAGCCCCGGCGCATGCATGGACAAGGGCTGCGCGGCGCTGGACAAAGGCTGCGGCTCAGGGTCTGCCTCCAGCGACCGCCAGTACACCCAGCAGGACAATGCAAAGCTGAGCACGAGCCACAGCACGCCGCCGATAGCCAGCTGCGCAGACGCAGACAGCCCTTCGGCGGGCCGCAAGGGTCTGGCCGAAGGGCTGTCTGATAACTTTGTGTCGCGCAACGGCAACACCCTGTGTTTTTTGCCCGTCCGCCCTGAAGCGGTGCGGGGTTAGTTTCTGATTTCCCGCATCTTGGGCAGGCTTTTGACCATCTGCAGGGCCATGCGCAACTGGTTGTCGCGCGCGAGCTGCTCGGCGGTTTCTTCCTTGCCGCTTTTGGCCTTGGAAGACTTTTTGTCCTTGCCGTTTTCAAGGTGGCGGTTCAGATCCTGCTCGCGCACCATCAGACGGGCGTTGTCCTTGTCGTCTGTGCGCGGGGCCTCAAAAGGCACTTCCACATCGGGCACGATGCCCTCGGCCTGAATGGAGCTGCCGCTGGGCGTGTAGTACAGGGCAACCGTAAGCTTGAGGCCCGAGCCGTCGGAAAGCGGAATGATGTTCTGCACCGAGCCCTTGCCAAACGAGCGTTCGCCCACAGTAAGGGCGCGCTTCTGGTCGCGCAGGGCGCCCGCCACGATTTCAGAAGCGGAGGCGGAGCCGGCGTTGATCAGCACCACCATGGGGGCGTGGACGTCGTCGCTCTGCTTTTTGGCCTCATACACGCGGTCGGTGTTGTCGCGCCGTCCTTTGATGGAGACGATAACGCCCTTTTCCAAAAACGTGTCGGAAACGCTCACAGCCTGGTCAAGCAGCCCGCCGGGGTTGTTACGCAGATCAAGTACAATGCCCTTGATGCCGCCGGAATTTTTGGTTTCTTTATCCGCAGCCTTGAGGGCGTCCCTCAGCTCTTCGGTGGTGCGTTCAGAAAACCGCGTGAGGCGTATCCAGTAAAAGCCGTCATCAAGCTTTTTGGACTTGACGCTGATAAGCGGGATGGCGTCGCGCACGATGCGCACGGTCTGGGGCGTCTTGGCGTCGCTGTGCAGAATGGCCAACTCCACGTCGGAGCCCTTGGGGCCGCGAATACGCGAGACAACTTCCTGCAGCGAGAGCTCCTGCGCGGGCTGACCGTTGATGGACAGGATGATGTCGCCCGGTTTGAGCCCGGCCCTGTAGGCGGGGGTGTCTTCAATGGGGGTCACCACGGTAACCTGACCGTTTTCCATCGAAATTTCGATGCCGATGCCAAAGAATTCGCCAGAGGTCGTCTCCTGCATTTCCTTGTATTCATCGGCGTTCATAAAGGTGGAGTGCGGGTCAAGGCCCTGAAGCATGCCCTTTACCGCGCCGTTGATCAGGTCGCCCTGCGTCACATCGCGCACGTAATAACGCTCAACCAGATCAAGCACCTGGCTGAAGCGCTTGAGCGCATCAAACTTATTGGGGGCTTCCTTGGACGTTTCTTTTTTTTCGGCGCACTGGGGCGCACTCGGCGCGGCAACCATGCCGCCCACGGCAAGCAGAAGCACGAGAACACAAAGACGGACAAGAAGACGCATAACAACGATCTCCACGCGGACGTAATGAACAAATATAGCGCCGCAAGCCCAAAAGCCACAGCGCAGGGGGTGCAGCAGCGCCAGCCAGAGCGGGGGCCGCGCACCAGCCGGATATTGACCCTTTTCACGCTAAATTGCAACGCCAAAAGGCGCATTTTGCGCGCTCGCGGGCCAATGCGGCACGGCTTTTCGGCGTCATGGGGATGCGCCTCTCCCGCCCGAGCCGCAGCGGATCGCAAAAAATATGTGCGCCGGGCAAACCGCCGAAAGATCTTCAGCTTGCCCGGCGCACATGGAGCGCTCGGCATGAGCGCGGCGGCTCCCAGCTTGTGCAGAATCTCAACCCCTCATAGCAATACGACAGATGACGATTGCTCTGGTTGCCGCCGTATTGTCCCGGCAGACGCATGCCCGGTCAGGGCCCGCCGCCTTAGGCTGGACGCCCCGGCCTGCTAGCCTTCAACCTTAAAAAAGGCAGCCGCGCCGCCGCCGCATACGGGACATGCATCGCAGGGGCCCTCGTGCGTATAGCCGCATACCTTGCACACATAATAATCGGTGGCGGGCAGACCGGCGGGATTTTCAAGAGCCTTTTTGTACAGGCTGGCGTGGATTTCTTCCACCTGGTTGGCAAAGTCAAAATACTTGGCGACGGCAGCCTGACCTTCGGCCTGGGCCTGCTTGATCATATCGGGGTACATGGTGGTGAATTCGTAGGTTTCGCCCTCAATGGCCGACTTGAGGTTGGCCATTGTGTTGCCGATTTTGCCAGCGTTTTTCAGATGTGCATGAGCGTGAACGGTCTCGGCCGCCGCAGCAGCCCGAAACAGCTTGGCAACCTGATGCATGCCTTCTTTATCGGCAGCGGCTGCAAAGGCAAGATATTTACGGTTGGCCTGAGATTCGCCCGCAAAAGCGGCCATAAGATTTTCCTGGGTGGTGCTCATTTTGGGTCTCCTTGGTAAAGAAGTTATTTTTATTGGGAACAATTCCTAATTAAAGAATTCAACCGCCCTTGTAAAGCTTTTTTTAAAAAATAAGATTTATGACCCGCCCTTCCCCCTTTGTTCCCGTTGCGCAGAAACGTATGACAAGCTAAAAGGTACCTATGAACGCCCAAGAAATCATATCCCATTTCGGCATGCGTCCCCACCCCGAAGGGGGGTTCTTTCGTCGCACCTATGAAGCCCCGCAAATTCTTTCGGCGGATGAAATGCCTTGCGGGTTTATGGGGCCTCGCCCTGTTTCCACCGCCATACTTTTTTTGCTCGAACAGGGGCATTATTCACGTTTGCACCGCATACGCCAGGACGAGCTGTGGCACTTTTATATGGGCGGCCCCCTGCGCCTTGCCTGCATAGATACGCACGGGTATCCCCGCGAGGTGATGCTGGGGCAGGATATACTTGCCGGTCAGCATGTGCAGTTTACCATTCCCGGAGGGTGCTGGTTTGGCGCAACCCCTGCGCCCGGCACGCAGTTTACCCTGGTGGGCTGCACCGTATCGCCGGGTTTTGACATGGAAGACCTGCGCCTTGGCCAGCCCGAAGAGCTGACCCTGCGCTATCCCATGGCCAAGGACTGCATCCGCGAATTTTGTCCCCCGTTGAACGATGCCCAGCGCGAGGCATGCAGAAGGTGCGGTGACGACGAATGACCCGATATGCCGTGCCCGATGTTGCCCCGCAGCATCCGCACTGCACAGAGCTTGTCATCCGGCGCAGCCGTTTTTTTACCCAGTGCGCTCACACGCCAGACCCGGCAAGCGCACGCGCCTTTATTGAGCAGATACGGCGTCGGCACGCCGATGCAACGCACAACTGCTGGGCATACGCCTCTGGCGCGCCGGGGGATACGGCGCAGATAGGCTCGTCTGACGACGGCGAGCCCCACGGCACCGCTGGCAGACCCATGTTGCAGATTGTGCTGCACAGCGGCATTGGCGAACTGTGCGTGGTCGTGAGCCGCTGGTTTGGCGGCGTAAAACTGGGCACTGGCGGCTTGGTGCGGGCCTATCAGGACAGCGTGCGCGAGAACCTGGCCAGCCTGGCCGTGCGACAGCGCGTGCCGGAAAGCAGCCTGAGCCTTACCGTGGGCTATGCGCACCTGGATGCCCTGCGCCGCATGTTGCCCACCTTTGAAGCCAGGCTTGAAAGCGAAGACTATCAGGCCGACGCCCGCCTGCGGCTGCGACTGCCTGCGGAGCATATCGAGGCCTTTACGGCAGCGCTCGCTGGCGTAAGCAACGGCGCGGCCCAGTGCCATGTGCTTACGGATGAAGAGGCTGACTGACAGTACACAGTTTTTGACAAAAACGCACCCAGGCCCGGCGGCAATTTTCGCAGGGCCTTTTTTACGCCCCGCAGCCCGCCGCACAAAAAACAGGGCCGCCGGAAAACTCCAGCGGCCCTGACGGACATTGCCATCTGTGGGGCTGCTATGCCGCGCCCTTGGTCTTGAGCTCTTCCATAAAGCCTTCGGGCACTTCAAAGCCCAGGGCCTGCGCCTTTTTGGCGGATTCCGCAGCATCGGCGTACTGGCCCATTTCAAACTGGGCCAGGGCAAGGTTGTTCCAGGCCGGAGCAAAGCCGGGCTGCTGCTTGATCACTTCCTTGCAAGTTGCTTCGCAGGCCGCAAAGTCGCCCTTCATGTAGTGGGCGGTGGACAGGGCGTTTTTAGCCTGCACAAAGTTGGGGTCCCACTTGAGGGCCTTGTTCAGGGCGGTGATGGCCTTGTCGGGCTCGCCGCGCTGCAGGTGCACAAAGGCGATGTTGCTCCATGGCACGGGGAACTTGGCGCGGCAATTGGCGGCTTCTTCGTTGTAACGCAGGCAGCCGTCAAGGTCGCCGCGTTCAAGACATATGCCGCCCAGCTGCACGTAGGCCTCCGCCAGGTGGGGCGAATTGCGCACCGCGTTGAGCAGCGCCTCTTCGGCGGCCACAAAGTCGCGCTTGGTCAGCAGGGCGAGCCCAAGATTGTAGTAGTGCGTTGCGCACTGCTCGTTCTGGGCTATCTCTGCCTTGAGGTCGGCGATGTATTCATCCAGGTCATCGTAGCGAGCTTTCATGCTATGTGCCCCTCTTTTTTCAAAAGATCATAGTACCATCGGCAAAAGTCAAAAATGCCCATGTACTTTTCGTCCCTATTGACCACGCCAAGGGCGCATTCGGTAGCACCCTTGCTGTAGGCATTGCCATACGGCCCTTTTTTGGCCGCGTCTTTCAGAAATTCGTTAACCAGTTGCTGCGTTGTGCGCTGGGACACGTCGGTGCGCATATCAAGTGGTTCGTTGGGCTTCTGGAATGGATCCCAGTTGTCGTAGCCGATGCGGTCCACAAATTTGCGTCGGCGCGGATTCATGCGGTCATAAATTTCGCGCTTGAGCACTTCCTGCTCATCAGTAAGCTGTTGCGGCGTTCCATCGCGAAAGACGGTGGCGGGAATGCTGCCGTACATTTCAAACTCCTTTCGCGCCCGATCAGGCCTCTTCTTTCTTGGCCGGGCCAATACCCAGATAGGCCTCATCGTAGCGGGTCAGCAAAGCCATGGACAAAGGCACGTACACCTCGTGCAATTCTTTAAAACGGCTCTGCACGGTGGTGGCCACATCCCTGCTCAGGTCTTCAAGCCTGTTCTGGATCTTGTCCATATGGATGGTGGGGTATGGCTTGCCTTTTTCAAAAGCCGAAAAGCCGCACACATGCCCCTGCCCGGCAATGGCCGTGGGCACGCCGTATACGCGGCAGGTGATGGGCCGGGCGTGGTACAGCAGGCATTGGTCGTTGTCGTCCAGCAGAGGGCAGCGCAGCTTGACCTGCGCGGCGCGCTCCATGATGGCCTCGGGGCTTTCGCCGTCTTTTTCCGCCCGGTACAGCTCGCGCTTGATGCGCGTGGCGCGGCGGTCAAGCTCGGAGGCCCGCTCGAGAATGCCGGAACGCTGCGGCCCGTACCCAAAGGAGGACTCAAAAGCCCTGTTGATATATATGGCTTCGATAAGCGAAAGATCAAAAAGCGCATGACAGCAATCGCTGCAGCCTTCCTTGCAGACTACGCACTGGGGAAAAGCCCCGCGCACCCTGCCGAAAAGGTCGTCAACTTCGGCCCGCAATGCTTCATAGCGGGTAAAAATAGAACTCAGATCAGGGATCATGGTTATCCTGCGGTAGTGCGGAAGACATGGGGGAGAACAGAGCAACTTCACCTTGAAACTGCTCTGCCGGCTGCATGAGCAGACGTTTGCCACAAAGACGCAAGCGCCATTTGCACGCGCTGCCACGCGCCGTAGCGGACGTCTTGCAACTTTGAGAACGCACCAGTCTCAACGCCGGAATGCTCAAGCGGCAAAGCGCCCTGTACCTTATGAAAATGCCGCCTGGCGCGTGCGCGCCGGGCGGCACAATGAAAACTTTGAACGGGTCAGCTACGGAATGCCGCTCGGGCATCCATGCAATCCCTAGTTTTCTTCAACGGTGATGGCGCTGACTTCGCAAACTTCCACACAGGATTCGCAGCCCAGGCATTCTTCGGCGTTCACGGGTTCGGACTTGCCGTCCTTGATTTCGTAAACTTCAACAGGGCACACGTCCACGCATTCGCCACAGCCCACGCACTTGTCGGTGTCGACATTAACATTATAACCCATGGTGTCCTCCCAATTAGCTTTGACTTGCTTGATTTTTCAAGCGGCTAAATTCCGCTTGTGCAATGGATAGCTTTAGGCACCCACCCTGTCAAGTGTCGGTTCGGAAATAAGCAACCAGACAATTTTTACAGGATTTCGCACTGTCTTTCCCTGGCATACGGAATGTCTGTTAAAAAAAATATTTCCTCGCCAACATGTTACCCGCAACAATCCATTTTATGGAACCAGCCGCGCGTAATACCCCTTGCCGTTGCGCACAACCTGCAGCAAAACCTGCCCGGACATGCGCTCGCGCCTGAAAGCCTGTAAAAAATCGTCCATGGTGCGTATTTCCGCAGAGCCCACCGCCGTTATGCGGTCACCCTGGCGCAGAAACGCTGCGGGGCCTTCGGCGCGCGCCTGACGCACCACCACGCCCTGCGCGGTCTGTGCTGCGCTGAATCCCCACCTGCGCTCAAGCAAAGCGCGGGCCTCCGCATCACCAAAGGATTCTGGCGTCGCCTCTATGCGCACCGGGCCGCCCTCGCGCAGCAGCTGCAGCCGCAGGGCCGTACCCGCCGTCTGGTTGCGCAATATGTCGAGATAATCACGCCGGTCGCGCACGGGCGAGGCATTGATGCTCTCAAGTATATCGCCCGCCGCAATACCCGCCCTGGCAGCGGGCGAACCGGGAAACACCGCTGTAACCAGCACGCCGCCCGCGTCCCTGAGGCCCAGGGCCATGGCTGTGCGCCCGTCCACGTCCTGCAGGTCAAGCCCAAGCCACAGGGGGGCCACCCGCCCCGCGCTCATGAGATCGTGCATGACCCGGCGGGCCTTGTTGATGGGGATGGCAAAACCGATGCCCTCGGCCCGGGCGTCCACCGCCGTATTGATGCCGATGAGCACGCCCTCGATATTTAGCAGCGGGCCGCCGCTGTTGCCGGGGTTGATGGCGGCGTCTGTCTGCACAAGATCGGTAAACGCGCCGTCCTTGTTGCGGATGGTGCGCCCGAGCGCGGACACCACGCCCGTGGTCACCGTATGGTTAAAACCAAAAGGATTGCCTATGGCGATGACGGTTTCGCCGGGCATAATGTCGCTCGAATCGCCCAGTTTTACCGCAGGCAGTTTGGATGCGCCCCTGATCTGCAGCACGGCTATGTCAAAATCGGGGTCTGCACCCTTGACGGACGCAGAAAATTCCCTGCCGTCCAGCAAATGCACCATTACTTCGTCGCCGCCAGCGATCACGTGCGCGTTGGTGAGCACAAGGCCTTTGTCGCCATCGACAATAACCCCCGAACCCAGGCTGACCCGCTTTTGCTTGACGCTGCGCGATCCCGGCACTTCAAAACCGGGAAAGCCGGGAAAACCCGGACCCAAAAACTGCTCCAGGGGTGAAATTCTCTGCCCTTCAATAATATGGGTGCTTGTTATATTTACAACCGCCGGGGCAACCGCTTGCACTGCCCGCACCACGGGAGTCATGCGGGGGCTGTCGGGCGCAACGGCCCCGGCCCTGCCGGGCAGACACAGCAGCAGGGCCGCTGCCAGCGCCAAAAACAGCAGGCGGATGGCAAACCCGCCCTCCAACTCTGCCGCAGCGGCCCGCAGGGGGCGGGGCCGGGCATATCCATTGCGTATATGGTTGGGTATGGTCTTCATGCATCATCCTTGCTTGTTAGCTAGCCGCTAACATAAGCACGCTCTAAAAATCGTAAAGTACCCCACGGCGCATTAGCAGGCACAAGGGACGCTCCGCCTTGCGCACAGGGGCCGTTAAGGATAAACAAACGGCATGAATACCACCCAATCCAACCTGCTGGAACTGATCTTGCCCGGTCTGAGCATCGCCCCCCTGCTTGAAAAAGATCTGGACGCCGCCCAGACCCATCTGGATGATCTCACCAAGCCCCAGGGCAGTCTTGGCCGCCTTGAAGACCTCGCCCAAAAGCTCTATGCCATGAGCGGCGGGCAAACGCCCATCAGCGTCAGCCCGGCCATCATGCTGACGGTTGCGGGCGACCACGGCGTGGCAGATCAGGGGGTTTCGCCCTTTCCCAAGGCCGTGACCCGGCAGATGGTGCAAAACTTTTTTAACAACGGCGCGGCGGTCAATGTTTTGTGCTGCACTTCGGGCATGGATTTGCGCGTGGTAGACGCAGGCTGCGACGGCGGTCCCTATGAACCGCACGCCATCCTGATCGATCGCCGCCTTGGCGACGGCACGGCCGACATGAGCCAGGGCCCGGCCATGAGCCGCGAAACCTGTCTCAAGGGTCTGCGCATGGGCGTTGAGCTGGCTCAACAGCTTGCCGACGAGGGCTACCGCTGCCTTGGCGTGGGTGAAATGGGCATTGCCAACAGCACTTCGGGCACGGCCCTGTACTGCGCCCTGCTGCACCTCGACCCCGAGCAGATTACCGGCCCCGGAGCAGGCGCCAATGCCGACATGGTCCGCCACAAAACCGGCATTGTGCGCAAGGCGCTGGAAGTTAACGAACCCATGCTGCGCGACGGCGACCCCATAAACACTCTGGCTGCCCTGGGCGGGTTTGAAATAGTTGAAATGGCCGGGCTTATGCTTGGCGCCGCCTCGCGCCGCCTGCCCGTGCTGGTTGACGGCTTTATCTGCAGCGCGGCCTACGTGGCGGCCCTGCATATCTGCCCCCAGCTGGCGGACTACGCCGTGCTTTCGCACGCCTCGGCAGAGCCGAGTCACGTGCGCGCCCTGAGCAGGCTGACCGGCGGAGACACCCGCAACACCCCCCTGCTGCACCTGAACATGCGCCTGGGCGAAGGCACGGGAGGCGCTGTGGCCTACCATCTGCTGCGCTGCGCCGCCGCCGTGTACAACGACATGGCTACCTTCAGCTCTGCGGGCGTGGCGGAAAAAACATGCTGAACCAGCCTGCGCCGGAACAACCTTCTGCCCCCGTCCTGCTGCGGCTGGAGGACGTTTCGCGCGTGTTTGACATCAAGCGCGGTCTATTTGGCGACAGGCGTTCGCTTGTCGCCGTTGACCACGTAAGCCTGAGCCTCGCCAAGGGCGCAAGCCTCGGCCTTGTGGGCGAATCGGGCTGCGGCAAATCCACACTTGGACGGATGGCCTGCGGCCTGCTGACCCCCTCGCAGGGGCAGGTGCTGCTTGACGGCCGCCCCCTGCCTCCGGCCGGGGCCGACAGCTGGGCAGCCGGGCGCGTACAGATGGTCTTTCAGGATCCTTTTTCCTCCCTCAATCCCCGCCTCTCTGTGGGCAGCTCGGTGGCGGAACCTCTGGCAGCCCGCAACATCCCCCGTGCAGAGCGCACTGCCAAGGCCGAGGACATGCTGGCGACCGTGGGCCTTGCGGGCATGGGCAACCGGTACCCTCACGAATTTTCGGGCGGCCAGCGCCAGCGCATAGCCGTGGCCCGGGCCCTCATCACCCGGCCCGACGTTGTTGTATGCGACGAGCCGGTCTCCGCCCTTGATGCCTCTGTGCAGGCGCAGACCCTCAACCTGCTGCGCGACGTGCAGGAGCACTTTGGCCCCGCCTATCTCTTTATCTCGCATGATCTCGCGGTGGTGGGCTTTTTGTGCCGCCATATTCTGGTCATGTATCTGGGACAAATCGTGGAAGAAGGCCCCACCGAAGCCATCTTTGACGGCGCGGCCCACCCCTACACGCAGGCTCTCATGGCAGCCATGCCCACAGGCAAACGGCGCGGCGAACTCATTCCCGCTCTGGAAGGCGAGCTGCCAAGCCCCCTCGCGCCGCCCGTGGGTTGTCGTTTTCATCCGCGCTGCCCCAAGGCCCAGGATATTTGTCGCCAGGAAGCCCCGCAGTGGAAGGAGCTTGGCTCCGGCTGGCGGGTGAGGTGTTGGTTGGCGTAGGGACTGGGATTTGCGCCTGCGCGGCGCGGGGTTAACTAGAATTTGCTGTCCTGCTGGCACGGCATTTTTCGCCTAACAGACGATTGGGACGCCTGCGCGGCGCGGGCTGATTAATTTTTGCCGCCCTCCGGGCACGGATTTTTCGCCCTCCGGCGAAGTTGGGACGCCTGCGCGGCGCGCGGCAAGGCGGGGCCGGTTATGGGGCTACGCCCCCTGCGCGGCCCCCCTTGCATCCCCCCCCCCGAAGCACCCCCAAAAGAGTCTTCAATTGCCGCCAAACGACGAGGGCACGCGTCTTCTGCTGCGGGAGCTTCCCTCGCTCGCTACGCTCCATCGGGCGATCTCCCTCCGCGACGCGTAAATGCCATACCATGCTTCCGCTCTGATCAAAGTCCGCTTCAGCCGAATACCATTGGTGCAGTGGCGGGTTGAGAATAATGTTTCGCCCCCTCCGCCCCTTCCATTTTACGTTCTAGCGTCACACATATATCTCCAAGCGACGAACAAAAAACTACGCGACATGCACCTCTCTCGCGGCTACCCGCAGCCCAACCCAAATCAAACCGACGGAGACACCCACGCTGCAAGACTCTCTACCCTTTTCTGCAGTAATTTGACTTTCCCCACTCTCGCTGCACCCAGCTCAACCATGAGCAGCGGGTAACTGGCAAGTTAGAAAAATTCGTTCGCCATCAAAAGCAGGTCGTCGCGCCGCCTTCCTTATACTCGCCGGAGCGAATGCGAAGGCGATGGCTGGTGTTGGGCTATTTGCAAAATACGCATTTTTCGGCCTGACAAGGAAAAATCCTGTTTTTGAGCGCAGCGTACTCATGTACGTGAGCATCAAAAACAGGATTTTAACGCAGTCAGGCCAAAAAAGTCGGGTTTGCGTAAATCGGCCCGACGGGCTCACCCACCCCGCCGATGACGCTCCCCGGCCTTTTCTCAGCCGTGCCTGCCATATTCTACCAAACTAGCTACGCCGCGCAGCCCTACCGTTCAAAATAGGTGTACCCGCGCAGGCCGTCTTCAAATACCTGCATAATGGCAAACCGGTCGCTGGGCGAAATACGCCCCTGCCTCACGGCCTGCTCCGCTGTGCTGCGCAGATCTTCGAGGATGCGACGCGGCTCGTATTCCACATAACTCAGTATATCCGCCACAGAGTCGCCCCTGATTTCGCGCACATACTCGTAATTGCCGTCGTCGCGCACCCTTATGGACACCACGTTGGTGTCGCCCATAAGGTTGTGCAGATCGCCCAGCGTTTCCTGATACGCGCCGACAAGAAACACGCCAAGATAATACTCTTCGCCGTCGCGCACGGGGTGCAGATCAAGCGTGGGCTTCATGCCCTGCGGATCGATAAAATGGTCGATGCGGCCATCAGAGTCGCAGGTGATGTCAGAGATGATGCCCTGCCGCGAAGGAAATTCCTTAAGCCGGTGCACGGGCATAACCGGGAACAGCTGGTCAATGGCCCACGAGTCGGGCAACGACTGGAACACGCTGAAATTGCCGTAATAAATATCCGCAAGGCTCACATCAATATCGGCGAGATCGCGGGGTATCGTCTTGAGGCGCGTCTTTTCCTGCGCAATGCGCATGATGATGGCCCAGAAAAACCGCTCGGCCAGGGTACGCTGACGCAGATTTACTCGCCCGGTGGAAAAGAGCTGGCGCATTTCGTCGCGGTAGTAGATGGCGTCGTTATAGCATTCCTGCAGATTGCGCAGGGTAATGTTGGCAAGAGTTTCGCGCAGGTTCAGCACAGGCTCGGGCGTGCCCTCGGGCAGTGTGTCGGGCAGTTGCACTTCTTCCACCATGCTGACGTCAAGCACGTTGAAGAGCAGCACGGAATAATAGGCCACAGTGGCGCGGCCCGATTCGGTGATGATGTGCGGGTGCGCCACCTTCTGCTCGTCAAGGATGCTCATGATGGCTTCGACAATGTCGGCGCTGTATTCGTCGAGCGTATAGTTGCGCGACGAAACATAGTTGGTGTGCGAGCCGTCGTAGTCCACCGCCAGACCGCCGCCAAGGTCAAGATACCCCATGGGCGCGCCTTCCTGCACCAGGCCCACGTAAAGACGCGCGCCTTCCATGACGCCTGTACGGATGTCACGAATGTTGGAAACCTGCGAACCAAGGTGGTAGTGCAGCAGCTTGAAGCAGTCGAGCATGTCGTTGGCCTTGAGCGTGTCCACCACGTCCACAATCTGGGCAGGCGACAGGCCAAAGGTGGAGCGCTCGCCGCCAGAATCGGTCCAGTGGCCGCTGGCCTTCACGGCCAGCTTGGCGCGCACGCCAATGTTGGGGCGTACGCCCAGGGCCTTGCTGCGCGCGAGCACCACTTCCAGCTCGCTGGGCATCTCAAGAACAAACAGCACGTTAAAGCCAAGGCGCAGGGCCTGCAGGCCAAGATCGATAAATTCTTCGTCCTTGTAGCCGTTGCAGACGATGCAGGCCTCGCGGTCGCGCATGAGCGACACTGCCGCGATGAGCTCGGCCTTGGAGCCGACCTCAAGCCCGTGGTGGTATGTGGAGCCGAACTGGGCTATTTTTTCCACAACCTGCTGCTGCTGGTTGACCTTGATGGGAAAAACACCCCGGTACGAACCGGTGTAGTTGAGGCTTTTGATGGCCTTGCGGAACGATTCGTGAATATTGGCAATGCGCGAATCCAGAATATTCTCCACGCGCAACAGCACGGGCATATCATACCCGCGCTCTTTCAGCCCGGCGATAACCTCTGGTATCGAAACCTGCGGCCCCTTGGGCCCCTGCGGGCAAATCACAACCTCGCCCGCATCCGACACGTCAAAATACCCGGCGCCCCAATTACGGATGCCGTAAAGCTCGATGGAATCCTCCACCCGCCACTGCTGTAATGCGCGGTTTTTTGCCAATTCCTGCTCCTGTAAGCGCCGCTGGCGCATATATATGTTTGATCCGGGCCTGAGACAGGCCGCTGAGGCTGCCGCCGTTCAAAAAACGACAACAGAGGATTGCCCGAAAATGCGGCGTAATTATGCCGTGACCGTGCCGAATGTCAATCGTTGCCAAACAGGTGATAAACGCAGATATAAATGCATAGCTAACAATCTGCTTGACGCGGCGTAGGGCGTGCTTCACGGTCGCACTTGCATTCCATGTCGCGCCAAGGCCGTTTCTATCTTGTGGGGAGTCCCATGAAGCCAATCCACAACTCATTGCGCCTCGTCCCGCTGGTTCTGCTGCTCTTGCTGGCCGCATGTTCACAAGACGACAGCAAAAAAATACCCCGCCACCCGCGCCTGTGCGGGTGGAATCCATAACGCGCGCCGACGTGCCCCGCCTGCTGCACGCCGTGGGCAACGTGCGCGCCTCCGGCTCTGTCGGCGTAAAGCCCCGAGTTACCGGCGAGATACAGCAGGTGCACTTTACTGAAGGTCAGGACGTGCACGAGGGCGACCCCCTTATCACCATCGACCCCCGCCCCTTTGAAGCCGCCCTGCGCGAAAAAAAGGGCCAGCTGGCCAAGTCGCAGGCGCAGCTTGCCAAGGCTCTGGACGACATGAGCCGCTACGGCAAGCTTGTGGGCAACGGCTACGTAAGCCGCGACGCCTACGAAAAAACAGTTACCGACGCCGCAGCCTTGCGGGCTACGGTGCAATCTGACAAGGCCAGCGTCGAGAGCGCCGCCCTTGACCTCAGCTACTGCAGTGTAGTGGCCCCCATCAGCGGGCGTGTGGGCGCGCTGAGCGTGGATAGGGGCAACATGGTCAAATCGGGCGACGCCACGGTTATCGTCACCATCGATACGCTTTCGCCCATTTATGTGAGCTTTTCTGTGCCAGAGTCGCATCTGCCCGTGATCATCGAGCAGATGGGCCAGGGCAATGTGCAGGTTTCCGCTACCCCGGCGGGCGGCAAACCCGAAAAAGGCATTCTCACACTGGTGGACAACACGGTAGACACCCGCACTGGCACCATCCGCCTGCGCGCCACCTTTACCAACGAGCAGCGCCGCCTGTGGCCGGGGCAATTTGTGCAGGTCGAGCTACCCCTGGGCGTGGCCATGGGCGCTTTGACCGTGCCGACCAGAGCCGTGCAGTCTGGCCGCGAAGAATCTTACGTTTACGTGGTTGATAAAGACAGCCGCGCCAGCTACCGCAAGGTCAGGCCCCTGTTTGAACATGCCGACCGCACAGTGCTGGACGGCGAAGTGGCCGAGGGCGAACAAATTGTGGTGGATGGTCAGGTGCGCCTTGCGCCGGGCCTGCTGGTCAAGGTGGTGCAATAGCGCTGCCGCACGTGTAGCCACAGACGGCACATAACGAACGGTCTGCTTTTTGCATGTTTTCGGGCGATACCAACAGGCGGTCAATTTTTCCACATGACCGAAGCGCGCTTGGCGCGAGTGCAATGACGCCCCGATGCGTCAAGCCCGAGGAGATGCCCGATGGAACTGGAATTCCGTTTTCGCAATAATGATCTGGGGCCGGTTTTTCCCACATTTCAGGAAAGGGTCAACGCAATGCTGCCCGTAAACCGGGCGGAGAGCACGCCTGCGGCACCGGCGGCTCCCGCCGACGACGAGGCGGGCACTTCGGCTGCGCCGGTTCTGGAGCAGACTGTCCCCGGAACCCCGCACATGCTCAACTCTGACGAAATGCGCCAGGCGCTCGCCCAGGTCGAGCAGGAGGCCGTGCAGCACAGTCAGGATCTCATTCAGGTACATACCGGCCTGAATGAACAGCGCGTCGCGCGTCTGCTCGGCCTGCTCGATTAGTCGCTTTTCCATATTGCGGTCTGCGCAGTATAAAAACCCGCTTTACCCCCAGGCGTTCATGCGTCGCCTGCGGGGACAAAGCGGGTTTTTCTGTCTGCAAGGGCGGTTGCCGCCGCACCCGCTAAAACTCCAGGCACAGCCCCACAGGGCAGTGGTCGGAGCCAAAGACGTTGTTTTCAATCCAGGCGTCGCGCACCGCAGGCACAAGCTCTTGTGATACAAAAAAATAGTCTATGCGCCACCCGATATTTTTTTCGCGCGCGCGGCTTTTGTACGACCACCACGAGTAGTTGCCCTCGGCCTCGCCGTGCACATGACGAAAGGTATCCACATAGCCCATAGCCGTAAACCGGTCCAGAAAGGCCCGTTCTTCGGGCAAAAAGCCCGTATACTTTTCGTTCTGCTTGGGCCGGGCAAGGTCAATGGGACGGTGAGCGATGTTAAAGTCGCCGCAGACCACAATGGGTTTGCTTTTGCGGCATTCTTCCGCATAGGCCAAAAAGGCCTCGAAAAATCCCATCTTGTACGGCACGCGCTTGAACCGGCCCGTGGGCTTGCCATTATCATCCAGCTCTTCTGCGCCGCCGTTGGGAAAGTATCCGTTGAAAAAGTGAAACTGCGGATACTCCAGATGCAGCAGACGCCCCTCGCCCTGATATTCCGGCTGGGGCAGCTCTATGCTGGCGTTCAGCGACGGAACCTTGCTGAATACCGCCACGCCCGAATAACCCTTTTTTACCGTGCTCCACGACCAGTGCGATTCCCAGCCTTCAGGCTCGCGCACGTCTTCGCTCAACTGGTCGGGGTGGGCCTTGGTTTCCTGCAGGGCTACGACCTGCGCGTCGGTTTGCGCAAACCACTGCCATTCGGGCTTGCCCGCCACAGCGCGCAGGCCATTGACATTCCATGAAACAAGCTTGAGCTGCATAGTGCCTCCTGGCGCAGCATAGCCTCGCATTTTGACGCGGGCAAGGGGCGCGGGACTGTTTTGCCCGCAACGCATTGCCAGAACGGGCTTTTTGCGTTATCAGAAATACGGCGTATGTACGCCGCCAAACCCTATTTTGGACATTTTTCAAGGAGTCGCTTATGGATATTTTGCCCATTCGTCGCGCCATTTTGAGCGTTACGGACAAGAGCGGCCTTGTGGAGTTTGCCACGTTTCTTACCTCGCGGGGGGTAGAGCTGATCTCTACCGGCGGCACACAGAAGGCCCTTGAGGCGGCCGGTCTGCCCGTCACCGCAGTGAGCACCGTAACGGGATTTCCCGAAATCCTGGGCGGCCGGGTCAAAACCCTGCACCCCAAAATTCACGCGGGAATTCTGGCCAACAAGGACGAGCCGCAACACATGCAGACCCTGACGGAAAAGGGCATCCGCCCCTTTGACCTTGTCTGCGTCAATCTTTACGACTTTGCCGGCGCGGTGGAACGCCACCTGTCGCTTGAGCAGGCAGTGGAAGAAATTGACATCGGCGGCCCCTGCATGCTGCGCGCCGCGGCCAAAAACTTTCACAGCGTTTTGGTGCTGTCCTCGCCGCAGTGGTACACCGCCGCCATGGAAGAGCTGGAAAAAGACACCACCGTGGGGCTTGAATTCCGCCAGATCATGGCATCGCGCGCCTTTGAGGCCACCTCGCGCTACGACGCCCTGATCACCTCGTATCTGCGGCCCTAGGCTGCGCGGCCCCCGCTGACCATACCATTTGCGCACCCGCAGCCGCCCCCTTGGGGAGCCATGGCTGCGGGTGCGACTCAACTTTTCTTTTCCTTCAGGAGCATCCCATCCCAAAACCAGAAGGCAACGTGCAAGGGCTCAAACCGAGCCAGCTTGCAGCACTCACCCGGTTGTTCAATCGCCGTTTTCCGGCGGCAGAAGTCTATACAGTCGATCAGGCGCGGGAACTCTCGCTGCTTTCACGCGCACTGGGCAGGCAGCTAGGGCTGCTTATCGACCGCAAAGGCCGGGTGCAGATGGTTATTGTGGGCGAAGCAGGCAGCATCATGATACCCGAGTTGCCGCGCGGCCGCAGCGGGCAGGAACGCCTGCGCGGTCTGCGTCTGTTGCACACCCACCTCTCGCCTGGCGGCATCAGTCAGGAAGACCTGATGGACATGCTCTTTTTGCGGCTGGACGCAGTGGTTGCGCTCACCGTCAACCCGGTGGGCGAACCAGTGCAATGGCAGGCCGCCCACTTGCTGCCGTCGCCCTCCGGCGGGCAGCCCTATCACCTGGACGCCCCGCAACCCTGGGACCGCACAGAATCACAGTTTGTCGCCACGGCTGAAGCCCTGGAAGAAGAGCTGGCCCGCAAGGCCGAGGACGCCCGCGAGGCCGACGACACGCCGCGCGCCATGCTCGTCTCGGTAAGCACGCAGCCGCGCATCATTCAGGAGCGCAATCTGGACGAACTGGCGGAGCTGGCCCGCACCGCTGGCCTGACCATTGCCGGACGTATGGTGCAGCGCGTGGCGCAGATCAACCCGCGCCTGATCATGGGCAAGGGCAAGGTGGCCGAGCTTGAAGTACTGGCCCTGCAAGGCCGCGCGGGCATGATGGTGTTCGACGGCGAGCTTTCGCCCGCACAGCTGCACAACCTCGCCGACATCACCGAGCGCAAGGTCATTGACCGCACCCAGCTGATTCTTGATATTTTTGCCCAGCATGCGGTGAGCCGCGCGGGCAAGCTGCAGGTCGAGCTGGCCCAGCTGCGCTACACCCAGCCGCGCCTGGTGGGAAAAAACCGCGCCATGGACCGCCTTATGGGCGGCATCGGCGGGCGTGGCCCCGGCGAAACAAAGCTCGAAACCGACCGCCGCAAAATACGCGAGCGCATGGCCCGTATTCGCAAAGAGCTCGACCAGCTGCGCCGCCAGCGCTCGTTCACCCGCGCGCGCCGGTCACGCCAGGGCATCCCGCTGGCCGCGCTTGTGGGCTACACCAATGCGGGCAAATCTACCCTGCTCAACACGCTTACCCGCTCCGAAGTGCTGGCCGAAAACAAACTTTTTGCCACACTCGACCCCACCACACGGCGGCTGCGCTTTCCTGCGGAAAAAGAAATCATCATGGCCGATACCGTCGGCTTTATCCGCAATCTGCCCAAGGAACTCATGGACGCCTTCCGCGCCACACTTGAAGAACTGGAGGCGGCGGACCTTTTGCTGCATGTGGCCGATGCCTCCCACCCTGATCTGTTGCAGCAGATAAGCGCTGTGGAGACCATTCTGGCCGAAATGGAACTGGACCGCATGCCCCGGCTGATGATTCTGAACAAGTGGGATCAGCTGGAAGCCCCGGCCCGCGCGGAGCTTGCGGACGCGTTTCCCCACGCGCTGACCATCTCCGCCAGGACGGGCGACGGCTGCAAGGCCCTGCTGGACGAGCTTGAACTGTTGCTGCTGCGGCATCCGGCCAGTCTGGTGGCGACGGATACGCCGACTGTGTTAAATTAGGGACGCCTGCGCGGCGCGGACTGATTAACTTTTGCCGCCCTTCGGGCGCGGTGTTTCGCCTTCCGGCAAAGTTTGGGACGCCTGCGCGGCGCGCGGCAAGGCGGGGCCGGTTATGGGGCTACGCCCCCTGCGCGGCCCCCCTTGCATCCCCCCCGAAGCACCCCCAAGAGAGTCTTCAATTGCCGCCAAACGACGAGGGCACGCGTCTTCTGCTGCGGGAGCTTCCCTCACTCGCTACGCTCCATCGGGTGATCTCCCTCCGCGACGCGTAATGCCATACCCTGCTTCCGCTCTGATCAAAGTCCGCTTCAGCCGAATACCAGAGATAAACAAAATACTTGGGAGATGGGGTGGTTTGTACCCTAACCTGCCACTCATGGTCTTGTGTTGAAGTTTTATCCGCTTACCTACAGCTAACATTGCGTAAGTAATTTAGGCACTGGCATATCACCCACCCAGCTGACGCCGCTCCCCTACATTTTCTTAGTCTTTTTCTACCCTCTGCCCACGGATATTTGCCCCGGACTGCACCCCGTCCAAACAAAATGCGGCGTATAGCTGGCGAGTTAGAAAAATTCGTTCACCATCAAACGCAGGTCGTCGCGCCGCCTTCCTTATACTCGCCGCAGCGAATGCGAAGGCGATGGCTACTGTTGGGCTATTTGCAAAATACGCATTTTTCGGCCTGACAAGGAAAAATCCTGTTTTTGAGCGCAGCGTACTCGTGTACGTGAGCATCAAAAACAGGATTTTAACGCAGTTCAGGCCAAAAAAGTCGGGTTTGCGTAAATCGGCCCGACGGGCTCACCCACCCAGCTGACGCCGCTCCCCTGCCTTCCTCAGTCTTTTTCTACCCTCTGCCCACAATATTTGCTCCGGCCTGACCCAGTCCAAACAAAATGCGGCGTATAGCTGGCAAGTTAGAAAAATTCGTTCACCATCAAAAGCAGGTCGTCGCGCCGCCTTCCTTATACTCGCCGCAGCGAATGCGAAGGCGATGGCTGGTGTTGGGCTATTTGCAAAATACGCATTTTTCGGCCTGACAAGGAAAAATCCTGTTTTTGAGCGCAGCGTACTCGTGTACGTGAGCATCAAAAACAGGATTTTAACGCAGTTCAGGCCAAAAAAGTCGGGTTTGCGTAAATCGGCCCGACGGGCTCACCCACCCAGCTGACGCCGCTCCCCTGCATTTTCTTAGTCTTTTTCTACCCTCTGCCCACAATATTTGCTCCGGCCTGACCCAGTCCAAAGAAAATGCGGCGTATAGCTGGCAAGTTAAAAAAGATGCTCGCTATCAAAAGCAGGTCGTCGGGTTTGCGTAAATCAGCCCGACGGGCTCACCCACGCCGACAAAACGAAATATTTTCCAAACCTCTTGCTGCACGCCCTATATCTTGCTTACACCCTGATTGTCGGCACGATTTCCCGGCACTGGGGTCGTTTCCGGCGCTTCCCTCGGCGTGGGCGTCACCGGCGCAGGCTTGGCCGGCGCGGCAGGAGCCTTCTGCACCGCATATTCGCGGGCCGTGCTCTCCATCACAGCCTGGCCCACCACAAGCCACTTTTCGCCCGTCTTGCGCAGGGCAAGCCAGCTTGTCATGCGGGCAGGCGTAGTAACCTTCGCCACGGCGGCATCGTCGCCAATCTCGGTAATTTGGGCGTTTTTCAGGCTTTCGGGAACCCACGGGCAATCGGGGGTATCAGCCTTGGAGCACTGCGCCACCAGCTCGCCAGTGCTCACGCCGCGCATATACTGCTTCTGCAGCCGGGCCTGCATATCCACCACGCTGCCCAGCAGATCTTCCATACCGCCCAGCCCAAGCATGCGCCCCATGGAATCCAACGCATTAAGGGCCTGATCTTCATGCGTCATGTTTTTAATCTGGTTGGTTGCAAAAGGCTTCATGTCCAGTTGCGCCAAAAAAGCCGCGCCGTCATTTTTACTGAGGGCGTCAGCCACATCGTTGAGGGCCTTCTGTGGGCCGGAGGTAACGCAGGCGGCAACCAGCCCGCCCAGCAACAGTACCAGCGGCAACAGAAAAACACGGCGGAACAACTTCATAAATACCTCGCTTGCACACAAAAAAGTTCGGGCGGGATGCGCAATACGCGTCCCACAGCAATGGCATAATCAGCGCGACCGCAAACCAGGTCCCGCACTGCGGCCAGCCCGCAGCGGGGGCACCCCCGCAGCGCGGTTGCCGTCAGTCAGGCATGCTACCTGTTTATTCTATCCTGCACGGCGGCAAATGCAAAGTGTTGCTCCTGCCGCTGCAAACCCCTGACCGGGGCTTTTTTTCCTTGCGTCCTTCTGCTACACATGGGCCACACGCCGCGAACGGAATAGGCCATGAAACGCGGCGGCAGGAGGCTTATAATGAAAGTCATCATCATGTGCGGCGGCAAGGGCACGCGCCTGCGCGAAGAAACCTCGGTCAAACCCAAGCCCATGGTTGAGATCGGCGGACGGCCCGTGCTCTGGCACATCATGTCAATCTATGCGCGTTTTGGCTTCAAGGATTTTATCCTGCCCCTGGGCTACAAGGGCGAAGTCATTAAACAGTACTTCCACGACTACAACATCCGCAACACGGATTTTACCGTCGACCTCAAGAGCGGCAACATTACCACCTACCCCAATCCCATTGAGGACTGGCGCGTGACCCTGTGCGACACCGGGCAGGAAACGCAGAAGGGCGGCCGCCTCAAGCGCGTGGCCAAACACATTGACACCGACCGCTTTATGGTTACCTACGGCGACGGCGTCGCCGATATCGACCTCAACAAACTCATCGAATTTCACAAGCAGTCGGGCAGCATGGGTACGTTTACGGGCGTGCGCATGCCCTCGCGCTTTGGCACGGTGCGTACTGATGAGGACGGCAAGATCCTTTCGTGGGAAGAAAAACCCGTGCTGAACGAATTTATCAACTGCGGATTTTTCGTCTTCAAACGCGAATTTCTTGATTACCTCACAGAAGACGAAGCCTGCGATCTGGAAAAAGAACCCCTGCAGCGCCTGGCGGCGGAGGGGCAGCTTTCCATGTACCCGCACCCCGGACAGTGGCAGTGCATGGACACCCTGCGCGACTCCATCAAGCTCAACGAGATGTGGGATGCAGGCAAGGCCTTTTGGATCTAACCGGCTCTTGGCCGGCACAAAACGACAAAGCTTCGGCTGCGGCACGCCCGTGGCCGGAGCACGCCAGACCGGCTGCCCCCTTTCCGCGTCAGCCAGCGCGCCAAAAACACCATAAGGAACCGACATGTTTGCCAACGCATATAAAGGACGCCGGGTCTTTGTAACCGGGCACACGGGATTCAAAGGCTCATGGCTTGCGGCATGGCTGACCCAGATGGGAGCTGTGGTCGGCGGTTTTTCAGACTGCGTGCCCACCACCCCCTCGCACTATGCGGCCATGGATCTCGGCGCGCACCTCGAAGCCGACATGCGCGGCGACATCCGCGACCGCGAGGGCATGATCAAGGCCATGCGCCAGTTCCAGCCCGATGTGGTCTTTCACCTTGCGGCGCAGGCCCTGGTGCGCAAGTCGTACGACGACCCCGCCATGACCTTTGAGGCCAACATGATGGGCACCCTCAACGTGCTTGAGGCCGTGCGCGCCTGCCCCAACGTGCAGGCCGTGGTCATGATCACCTCTGACAAATGCTACCGCAACGACGAGTGGGTCTGGGGCTACCGCGAAACCGACCACCTCGGCGGGCACGACCCGTATTCCGCATCCAAGGGCTGCGCCGAAATCATCGCCCACTCGTATTTTGAAAGCTTTTTCAAACAAGGCCCCGCCTGCGCCACGGTACGTGCGGGCAACGTCATTGGCGGCGGCGACTGGGCGCTTGACCGCATAGTGCCCGACTGCGCGCGGGCCTGGGCCGCCGGCCAGCCGGTGCAGATACGCAGCCCGTGGTCCACCCGCCCCTGGCAGCTGGTGCTCGAACCCCTTTCCGGCTACCTGTGGCTGGGCGCGCGCCTGCTGCTGGGCCTCAACGAGCCCTTCAACCTGCGCGGTCAGGCCTACAACTTTGGCCCTGCGGCTGATGTCAACAATACCGTTGCCGAGGTGGTGGATGCCCTGGCCTTGCACTGGCCGGGCTTTACCAGCGAGATGGACAAAAACGGCCAGGCAGGCATGAAGGAATGCACACTGCTGAAACTCTGCTGCGACAAGGCTCTGGCGCATCTGGGCTGGAAGGCAACCCTCACCTTTGAGGAAACCATCCGCTACACCGCCGAGTGGTATCACCGCTTCTACAAAGGTCAGAGCGACAAGCAGCCCCAGAACATGCTCGACTTCACCCTTGGGCAGATAGCGGCCTACGTCAACGCCGCAGAGCAGCGCAATCAGATTTGGGTAAAGTAATGAACAAGACAGAAATGACCGCGCAGGATGTTGGCATTGCAGGCGCGTTGTTGCAGCCTCTGGGCGTTATCTCCACAGACGGGGGGCCGGTGCTGCACATGCTGCGGCCCGACTCGCCCCTGTTGCCCGACTTTAGCAAGGGATTTGGCGAAATTTACTTTTCAGAGGTGTTGCCCGGCCACGTCAAGGCCTGGAAGCGCCACACTTGCCAGACGCAGCATTTTGCCGTGCCCAGCGGCCTGCTGAAGATAGTGCTGTACGACGACAGGCCCGACTCCGCCACTCGCGGGGTGCTGTGCGAGCTGGCCCTGGGCAGGCCCGAACACTACGGGCTGCTGCGCATCCCCGTAAACGTGTGGTACGGCTTTACGGCCATGGGCGACGCCCCGGCGCTTATCTGCAACTGCGCCGATATTCCCCACGACCCTACCGAAGGGCAAAAGCTGCCCCCCAATGATCCGTCCATCCCCTACCAATGGAGCGAAGGAGGCGTATAACATGCGCTGCGGCGACCTTTTGCGCGAGGCCTGGGTTCCACGCCCTGCCGATGCGCCAAAGCTTTCCTTACGCCAACAGGTACGGGCGTGGTGGCAGGCCTGCCGCCCGCCCTTTTTCATTACGGCGGCCATCCCCGTGACGCTGGCGCTGGCCTTGACCTTTCGCCTGCAGGGCGGCGTTGCAGCCGGGCAATGGACAACCTACGTCCTGCTGCTGGTCGGCTGCTTTATGGGGCTGACCATCGCCAATCTGGCCAACGACCTTTTTGACCACATCCTTGGCGTGGACGGCGGCGACAACATAGGCGGCTCGCGGGTCATCCAGTCAGGCCTTATCAGCCCCCGGCAGCTGAGCGTGGTTCTGCTGCTGCTCACCCCGGCCACGCTGGCTGTGGGCGGCTTGCTGATCATGGGCCTGCCAGCCGCCCTGCGGCCTGCCCTGTGGGCTTTGAGCGTGTTTGCCGTGGGCTCGGCGGTATTTTACGTGGCCCCGCCCATCCGTTACGGACACCGCGCCCTGGGCGAAGTCTTTGTCTGCCTGAACATGGGCTTTATCATGGTGAGCGCCAGCGCCACCCTGCTGCTTGGGCGGTTCGACCCGCGCAGCCTGGCGCTGGCTCTGCCGGTGGGCCTGATGGTGGCTGGGGTGCTGTACTATCAAAGCCTGCCGGAGATCGAAACCGACCTTGAGGCGGGCAAGCACACCCTGGCCAACACGCTGGGCAAGGCGGGCGCGTTTTTGATTTTTCGTCTCTGGTGGCCTGCGGTGTGGGTACTGCTGGGCAATCTGTGGGCGGCGGGTCTGGCTGGCTGGCCTGTGGCCCTGTGCTTGCTGGGTGCGCCCTTTTATCTCGCGGCCTGCGGGCGCATCCGCGCCGCTGGCCAAGGGGACTGGCTGCCGCTGGACGCGCACGGGCATCTGGTGCGCAAATGCTATCTGATCAGCGGCGCGGCCCTGATACTGGGCGTGTTGCTGTAGCGTACGCCAGTCAAAATCTAGCGTGGCTGATGAGGGGCCGGTTTTGGAGCTGACGCGGATGTCGGCTGCGGAACCGGCTCTGCCGTATGCTCTGTTGCCCTGCCACTTGCACGGTTGGGGCTAGCCCCGCAGGGTATTGGCCTTTTTGAGCGCGGAAAAAACCGCGCATTTCAGATATCCCCAGCCCCAGCATGGTCAGGGCAATGCCTGCGGCGGCCATAAGCGTAATGCGCTCGTGCAGCACCAGAACCGCGGTAACCACCGTCACCACAGGCACAAGATAGATGTACGCGCAGCTTTTTACCGCCCCCAGACGCTTGATGGCGAATGTCCAGGTGACAAAGCACAGGGCCGACGCCCCAAGCCCCAAAAACAGCAGGTTGGCGCTGTTGGTCACATCCGCCAGCCGCTCCAGCCGCCACTGAAAACCCATGAATGGAAGCGCTGGCAGCATGAACAGCAAACCGTAAAAAAAGCAGCGCCGCGTGACCAGCAGGCTGTTGTAGCCAAAGGACATCAACTTGCGGGTGATGATGGAATACCCCGCCCACGAAAGCCCCGCCAGCACAGCCAGCACATCGCCCGCAGGATTGAGCCGCAGCTGCGTGCTGCCGCTGAAGCTGATCAGGCCGATGCCCAGCATTGCCGCCGCAAACCCCAGAAAGAAATTCAGACCGGGGCGCTCTGCCCGCAGCAGCCAAAAAGCCAGCAGACCGGCAAAAAACGGCGAGACAGCCACAATCACGCCCACGTTTGAGGCAAACGTGTAGGTAAGCGCCACATTTTCAAGCAAAAAATAGAGCGTCACCCCGCACAGGCCCGCACAGGCAAACAGAACCTCCTGCCGCTTGTCGGCAATGCGCAAAAAACGCGGGCAGGCCAGCCAAAGGGCCGCGTATCCCAGCAAAAAGCGAAATAGCAGTATTTCTACAGGCAAAAATGCGCGCAACAAGACCTTGGTCGAAACAAACGTTGTTCCCCATACGAGAATACAGATCAGGGCCGCCAAATGCCCTGTCAGCGTTTTGCTGTGCTTCATGAACCCAACCGGATAAAAAGGTGGTTTATCACTGAGCCTGGGGAGGCTGGTGACAAAAATTCCGCAAATTGGTTGGCCCCATGCGGAGTATTAGCAGCGTCAGCACTCAGCGCAGCCAGAGCCTGGCCGCGTTGGCGAGCTGTTGCACGCGGTAGAACAGCCACGAGGTGTGATACCCGTCAGCCACGGCATGGTGTACGCAGACAGACAGCGGCAGCAGCGTTCTGCCGCTCTGCTCATAGTGTTTGCCTGTGCGCAGCAGAGGAAAAAGCATACGGGATTCGGCGTACGTATCCTGTGCAAAAGAAGTAAATGAAAGCCAGGGCAACGAGGATATGGAACAAAAGTTGCCGGGCTTGTCCGGGCGTGCCGTTACCCCGGTTGCGCCGCCATAACGTGCCATGTCTTCAAGCACGCGGCAATAAAATGTGCAAAAATCCGCAGTCCATTCGCTCCATACATCAGAAAAGCTGCAATCGCTCTGATGAAACAGCGTATAAACCGGGTTGCAGAACGTCCACCAGCCAAGATTGCCCTCCGCGTCCATCGACAAACGAAAGGTACGGCTCACGTCCTTGCCCGGCCAGCCGCCGTCCGGCAATGGCAATGGCATCTGCATGCTGCCCCGGCTGTGTTCGTCCTTCGCCGCCGTGGCGTCGGAGCAGCTCTCTGCTGGCGTCGGCTCTCCGTTGACAGCGGCCATGAGCAGATAAAGCAGGCAGGGAAAAAACCTGCGTCCCTCGCGCGCCTGCATCAAGCCGGTTATGTCCACCTGCGCCGTAATGGAATAGCGGCACTTTATTTTATTGAAATAGTAGTCAAAGTACTGGCGTCTTGGCCATGTGCCCAAATCAATGGGCACAAAACGCGCATGACGGTTATGCAGCTGGTCGCCCAAACCGGCTGGATGGGACAACGCTTCAGACATTGAAACTCCCTTGCCCTCCGGCATCGGCAAGCCAGGCTGTCAGCCGCGAGCCTGCCCGGCCATGCCCAGCTCTATAAGGCGCTCGAGCAGCTGGCCAAAATCCATGCCCACCGTGCGGGCCTCGCGAGGCACAAGGCTTGTGGCTGTCATGCCCGGCAGCGTGTTGACCTCAAGGATGGTCAGGCTGTCGTCCGGCCCCAGAATAAAATCTGCCCGGCTGTAACCGCGCAGGCCAAGCGCCCTGTGAGCGGCCAGCGCAAGCTTCTGCACGCGGGCGGTCAACTCGGAGCTGATGGGCGCGGGGCATATTTCACGCGCGCCGTCTTTGGCGTACTTGCTCTCGTAGTCAAAAAAGTCGCCAGCCACGGGTTCAATCAGGATAGGCGGCAGGGCGGTGTCGCCCAGGATGCCGCAAGTCACCTCGCGTCCGGCCAGCACAGGCTCCATGATCACTTCATCGCCCGCCGCAAAAATACCCCGCAACACGGCGTCAAGTTCTGCCCTGTTGGTGGCGCGGCCCATGCGCAACGACGAGCCGCCCGTATTGCTTTTGACAAACAGCGGGTAAGCCAGCGCAGGCTGCCAGCCCTCGGCGGGCGGACAGGGCAAAAACTCCCAGTCTGCCGTGGGCAGCCCGGCGTGCCGGAAAATCTGCTTGGCGGCGCTTTTGTTGAGCGCGAGAAAAGACCCCGCAGGGCCGGACCCCTGATAGGGGCAGCCCACGCGTTCAAGCATGGCCTGCACCAGACCGTCCTCGCCGGGCGCGCCGTGCAGATTGATAAGCGCAAAATCGTGCCCTTCTGCGGTGGAAAGCAGGCTGTCAAAGCCTGAAAGCAGGTCAAAAAACGTTACCGCATGGCCGCGCTCCGCAAGCGCCTGCTGCATGGCGCGCGCGCCGTTGAGCGAAACCTCGCGCTCAGTCGACCACCCGCCCGCAATCAAAAGAATTTTCATGTAGGGTCCATCCCAGCTGCGCCTCAAGGGCGCTCTCAATATTTTTTCCCTGTCTGTAGGCCACGCCGATGCCCTCGCGCGCGGCCTCAGTGCGGCCATAGCGCTCAAGCAGGTCTTCATAACGTTCTTCAAGCGTAACGCAGGCGTCGTGCCTGATGCGCTTGTCCGCATAGATGACAAAAAACGGCAGGGAGCAGATGTCCGGCCCTTGGGGCAGGGCCCACGGCCACCAGACGTGCATCATTACGCCTTGGGCAATGGCATAATTGCCGGTTTCAGCCACCGCCCAGGCCGCGCCTACCTGCGCATGGCTGCCGCCGTGTTTGACGCAGTAGGTTTTGGCGATGTCGTGCAGCAGCCCACCAGCCCGCACCTCGGGCACGTGCACGGCAAGGCCCATGTCGGCTGCGCGCTGGGCAAGAACCGTAGCCACATGCGCCACCAGCAGCGAATGCCGCCGGATATTGGGCAGCATGGCGTATTTGTCCCACAGGGCAAAGCAGGCGGCATCGCCGGGTACCGGGCGCGGTACGCTGGCACGGCAGAGCGACGGCAAAGGGGGCAGATCGGCCAGAGGACGATTACTCTCTGCCAGGGGAGGCTGCGGTAGGCGGGGCTGCGCTGCGGAGGTGATGTTCATCCCGTAAGTATGCCACCGCACTATCAGGATGGCAAGATTACCCTGCCCTCATGCGATACAACTACGCCCGGCGCAAAAAAGTCGGCACTGCCCGGCAAGGGGGCTTGTGCTGACTTTCGCCGTCGGTCGCAGTTACCCTAAACTGGGTGTTGGCGATGATGAATGAACGCGCTTTTCATCAATTGTGCTGGAAGGGCTCTTTCGGGTGCGCTACCCATTCGTACCCAAATCGGGAGCGATAGCGTTTTTTTTTAAATAATCTCGGTCATCTTTTACGCCAGCGACATCCGCTACATATGAAAACTTCGTTCGGGGCCGTCCACGATGTTTTGCATGGCTATTGTTATCGCGTCCATTTTCCAACGATTATCCACAGATAACCTTGGGAACCCATTCTAGAAGAGTCTTTTTATCCTTTATTTCCAGCTTATTACAATTTTTTACTGGCTATGCCTACGATTAAGAAAAAAAACTTTACGCTTCTTAGTTGAAAGCGGGTGAATATGTGGTCTTCTTACCATCAGACATGAAACACCTCCATCATGTTTTCAGAGTTTAAGCCGTATGTTTTTTGTTTTGTCTACCTGATGGGGGACATAGCAATAGCGGGTGGTTCTCTGTTTCGCGCACAGGTGCGCTCAACGGGCGCCCGCCGTATCTAAAGGCCGCCCGGCAGGGGCGGCCTTTAGATACGGCGGGCGCGAGGCGATTATCCCTGGCTTTTCATCTCGCCAATAAGTTTCTGCAACGCCTGCGACTGCTGGGCCAGATCAACCACCGCCCTTGAGGCCTGCTCCATTGCCTGGGCAGTCTCGGCCGAAATGCTCGAAATCTGCTCGACAGAACGGTTTATTTCCTCACTGGCGGCAGACTGCTGTTCACTTGCGGTGGCGATGGACTGCACCTGATCATTGACCAGCTGAACATACTCAAGAATATTTTTCAGCGATTCGCCCGACTGCACAGAGAGTTTTGTGGCCGCCTCAATGGCTACGCCGCTCTGCTCGACATTCTGAATATTCTTTGCGGTGCCTGCCTGGATCTCCTTGATGGCCCGGCCCACCTCCTGCGTTGCCGTCATGGTTTTTTCCGCCAGTTTGCGCACCTCGTCGGCCACCACGGCAAAGCCGCGCCCGGCGTCGCCAGCGCGGGCGGCCTCAATGGCGGCGTTGAGGGCAAGCAGGTTGGTCTGGTCGGCAATATCGGCAATGACGCCCATGACCTGCCCGATGCTTTCCGCCTGCTTGCCCAGGGCATCCATGTCCTGCTTCATGGCAATAGACTGTGTGTGCACCGTGGATATGCCCTTGACGGCATCGTTGACTATCTGCGCCCCTTCTATGGCCTGATTCTTGGCGTTGTTTGACACATCGGCAGCCTGCTGGGCATTTTTGGCAACTTCCAGCACGGTGGCGTTCATCTCTTCCATGGCGGTTGCGGTTTCGCGCACGCGGCCAGACTGTTCGTCAGCGCCACGGCTAGACTGTTCTATCTGGGCAGACAGTTCTTCAGAGGCGGAGGTGACAATTCCCACCACGCCTTCAAGCTGCCGCGCAGCCTGAAGCATGCCCTCGGCCTTGGCGCGCTCGGCCTGACGGCGGGCTTCTTCCGCATCGGTCGTGGCCTGTTGGGCGCGCTGGGATTCTTCCCGCGCTTGCTGGCTCTTTTCATCAGCCTCGGCAATTTTGCCCTTGAGCGTGGCGACCATTCGCTTCATGGCTCCAAAAACGCCGATATCGGGCCGCGCGGGGTTAAACTTTGCTTCCAGGTCGCCGCCAGCAATCTGCAAGGCCAGCTCGGAAAGTGCAATCGGCTCGTCGCCAAGCTGGCGCAGCATATTGCGCGAAATAGCATAGCCCAGGCCAAGGCCGATGATGACAGACAACACCACGCCCGCGATGGTCATCATCCGTGCGGTTTCATAGTCCTTGATGCTTCTGTTGCTCAGTTCCTGAGCGAATTCCATTTTTCTTTCGCCAATGGCCTGCAGCTGATCGGCGAGTTTTCTTGCCAGTACGCGCCCCTGCGTTGACGACAACTCTTGCGCCTGCTCATTCATTGCGGGGTCAGTCGTATTGCCCAGTTCCATGATCTTGTCATGCACATTGCGCCATTCGCTGACCATGGCGTTCAGCTCCGACAGCATCTGCGCGGCGGTCTGCGTGACAAAATAGCGAGGCATCTCTTTGAGGTGGCCATTTAATATCTCATATTCCTTGCGTACATTATCCAGAGCATGACGATTGCCTTCTTCCGTTGTGCTGATGATCAGGTTTTTTTCCTCACGGATAATTCGCAGGATGTCTATATTGAGCACACGGACAAGATTAAGACCACGCATATGCATGGAGTTCAGTTCTTCAACATCAACGGCAAGTTTGTTCAGTTTACCGACGCCATACATACCTATAATCACTGTAAATAAACACAGGAGCAGACTTAACCCTGACAATTTCTGCATTGTTGTAATTTTTGGCATAACAACACCTTTTTTTGCATGTCAGTTTAGATCAGCAAAAGTATTCTTTGACGCGGATATATCACACATTTCATAATACGGACAAAATGTAAATTAATTTAGGTTGTTTTTGACATGTTTACCATTATCACATCTACAATTTAAAATATGCATGCAAACTATAATGACGCAATAAGCGCAAATAAAAGTATAATATTTTTATCATATAAACGATTTTAAATAAACATACAAAGTGCATTTTAGGTTACCACATCTATACTTACCCCAATAAAATACAAAATATAGCTCAAGTAACCAATACAAATTTGTTCATACTTAAACACAGTTGCTTGCATCACACTTTGCATCCAGTGAAATACATTTTTTTATGCGCTTTTGATTCTGACTGGCCACCTTATTATAAAGCGACGTGATATAAGCAACCTGCCAAGGGCTACAACCAACCCAGCAGCGGCAAAAAGCGCAAAAAAAGGCTGCCTCGTTAGAAGCAGCCGGTTTTACGCCATTGTCGGGCGCGGCGTCTATGTGGCGTCGACCTCAGTGTCGCGCACCACTTCAAATATGGGCGGCAGTACGCGTATGGCTTCGATAAGCTGATACAGCTGGGTGGCGTCGCGCACTTCGACGGTAAAACGCATCTTGGCGCGGCCATCCACCTGATTGTCCATATTCAGGCCGATAATATTGACGTTGTTGCGGGCCATGACCTCGGCAACCTTGGCCAGCACGCCCTGCTCGTTTTTGGCGATAATGAATATGCCCGCAGCGTAGGGCTTTTCTTCCATGCCGTCCCAGTGCACCGAGATAAGCCGCTCAGGCTCCATATTGGCTACATTGGGGCAGTCTGCCCGGTGCACGCTGATGCCGAGCCCCCGGCTGATATAGCCAATAATGGGATCACCCGGCACGGGGTTACAGCACTTGGCAAAACGCATGAGCACGCCGTCCACCCCGGATATGCCCACGCCCTCGCCCTTGCGCGAGGCGGCCCTCCTTGCTCTCCTTGACCGTGGGCGGGGCAGGCTCGGCGGCAGTGGCGGCCTCGGGATGCAGCGCTGCGTACAGGCGATTGAGCACCTTGCGGGGAGTGGTGTGGGCGTAGCCCACGGCGGCCACCATGTCGTCCACGCTTTCAAAATTCATTTCCTGGGCCACAATGGCCAGGTGCCCCTCCTTGGTGGCGCGGCCCACGTTGAGGCTGACCTTGCGCCCTTCTTTTTCAAGCAGGTCGCGCCCCAGCGCCACGGCGTGCGCGCGCTCTTCGGTGCGCAGATAGTGCTGGATACGGCTGCGGGCCTTGGCGGTTTTGACTATCTTGAGCCAGTCGCGGTTGGGATTGCGCGTGGGGTCGGTAAGAATTTCGACCACATCGCCGTTTTTCAGCTCTGTGCCCAGGGGCATGAGGCGGCCATTGATTTTTGCGCCGCTACAGTGCTGGCCGACCTTGGAGTGGATGACAAAGGCAAAATCGAGGGGTGTTGCGCCTTCCGGCAGTTCCTTGACGTCGCCAGCGGGGGTATAGATGTACACCTCGTCCTTGAACAGATCCATCTTGAGCGAGTGCATAAACTCGCGGGAGTCCGTCTCTTCGCTCTGGCGCTCAAAAATTTCGCGCAACCAGGCAAACTGCTCAAGATCCTTGCTGTTGACGCGGCCTTTTTCCTTATACAGCCAGTGCGCGGCCACGCCATGCTCGGCCTGCCGGTGCATCTCTTCGGTGCGTATCTGAATTTCAATACGCTCGCCTTCCGGCCCGATGACGGTGGTGTGCAGGCTCTGGTAGCCGTTGGTCTTGGGCATGGAAATGTAATCTTTAAAGCGCCCGTGCACAGGCCGCCACTGGGAATGCACAAGCCCCAGCACCGCGTAGCAATCCTTGATGTCCTGCACCAGCACCCGAAAGGCCATGATGTCGTGCATTTCGTCCAGGGTCATGGACTGTGCCTGCATCTTTTTGTAGATGCTGTGCTTGTGCTTGATGCGCCCGTAAACCTGCCCGGAGATGTCGTTTGATTCCAGCAGATCCTGAATCAGCCCCACGACCTTGCCGATGATCTGCTTTTCCACAACCTGATGGTTGTCTAGCCAGTGCTCGATCTGGTTGTAGATGTCGGGGCGCAGATATTTGAAGCTCAGGTCTTCCAGGTCGCGCTTCATCACATACAGGCCCAGCCGGTTGGCCAGGGGCGCGTAGATGTCCATGGTTTCCTGAGCTATGCGCTTTTGCTTGTGGCTTTTTTGAAAATCAAGCGTGCGCATGTTGTGCAGGCGGTCGGCCAGTTTGACCATAAGAACCCGCATGTCGTGGCTCATGGCCAAAATCATTTTGCGGATGTTCTCTGCCTGGGCTTCTTCCTTGTTTTCAAAGGTAATCTGGCTGATCTTGGTGACGCCGTCGACGATGTCGGCCACTTCTTCGCCAAAATTTTCGTCCAGCTCTTCAATGGTGGCCTTGGTGTCTTCCACCGTATCGTGCAGCAGACCGGCTGCGATGGTGGGCTCGTCAAAGCCCATTTCTGCCAGGATGCTGGCCACCGCCAGCGGGTGGGAGAGGTAAGGTTCACCCGAAAGGCGGGTCTGCCCCGCATGGGCGGTGGCGGCAAACACATACGCCTTCTGGATCAGCTCCAGATCCGCGTTGGGGTTGCCTGCCGAAACCTTATCGAGAATTTCCTGAATACGAATCATGCGTAACATCCACCCACAGCGTAAAAAAATCTCTTCACCACGTGTTAAACTATGTTCCGACTGGCGCGGCCTTGTCAACGCTGCGAGCGGGCAACCCCCAAGAATACTGCGTCCGCACGCAGTATTGCAACTACCCGCAAGGGGCGCGGCAGACCTTGCCGCACCCTGCGCGCCAGCCGCAGCCACGCGCCTCAGGCAGGGCCGATGCCGACGTTCGCACGTTTAAGGCTGCATTTGCGGCTGTTGCAAGATCTTGGGAATCCACCATTTTTCAAAATTATACATGATGCCCGCAAGAGCAGGCTCGATACCCTGAAAACGCCGTTGCACCACAGGCAGGGCATAGGGCACAAACAAAAAGCAGTACGGCTGGTCGGCATCAAAAATTTCCTGAATCCGGTAATACAGCTCGGCCCGTTTTTTCTGGTTGGGCGTCGACTGCGCCTCTTCAAGCAGCCTGTCCACCTCGGGGTTGCGGTAGTGGGTAAAATTGAGCCCGCCCTCAAAGGTCTGCGACGAATGCCATACGGAATACAGATCCGGGTCCTGCGGGATGGTCCAACCCAGGAGCACGGCGTCAAAGCGCCCCTTGTTGACAAATTCGCGGATAAAGGCCGCCCACTCTACGGTGCGGATACGCACGTCGATGCCGACCTCCCTGAGCTGCGACTGCATCACGGTGGCAGCAAGTATGCGCTGCTCGTTGCCCTGGTTGGTCAGAATGGTAAAGGCCAGAGGCTGGCCGTCGCGGTCTAGCACACCATCACCATTGTGGTCGGCAAAGCCAGCCTCGGCCAGCAGGGCGCGGGCGGCGGCCACATTTCTGGGCATGGGCTTGAGCCCCGGATGATAGGGCCACGAGCCGGGCTTGAACGGCCCAAAAGCCGGAACGCCCTGCCCCAGCAGCACCCCCTTGATGATGCCGTCGCGGTCGATGGCCATGGAGATGGCCCGCCGCACCCGCACGTCCTTAAAAAACGGATGTTCGAGGTTGAACCCCAAAAAAATATAGACCGAGGCCAGATACCGGAATTTGTGAAACCTGTTTTGCCATTCGGGCCCAGAGGTCTGCCGCAGGTACTGCAGGGGCGAGAGGTCCATAACGTCCAGCCTGCCCGCGCGTGTTTCCATAAACATGGTGGCGTTGTCGGGTATGATTCTGTAGACCACCTCGTTTATGTGCGGCTTGCCCGCAAAATATGTGGGCGAAGCCTCAAGCACGATGCGGCTGCCCGGCTCCCACGATTTGAGGCGGTAGGGGCCAGCGCCCATGGGTTTACGGGCAAAGGGCGTTGAACGAATATTTTGCCCTTCCAGAATATGTTTGGGCAGGATGGGGTTCATCCAGGTGGAGACCGCCCGGGCAAAAAACTGGTCGTAGCGCACCTCAAAGGTATAGCGGTCGATGACGCGCAGGTCCTTGATGCGCAAAAAATCCTCGGCGTAAGGGCTGCCGGTGGCGGGGTCGGCTGCCAGCTTGCAGGTAAAGGCCACGTCATCCGCCGTGAGTTCCTGCCCGTCTTCCCACAGTATGCCCTTGCGCAGGGTAAAGCGCATGAGCCTGCCCTCGTCCTCCATGCTCCACGATTCCGCCGCCCAGGGTTCTGCCTGCAGGTCTTTGTTGTAGCGCAGGGGGGCCACGTAGATGAGCTCGGCCACCTCATGCGAGGCTGAGTCGGAGGTAAGATAGGGAATAAGGTTTGACGCCTCGCCTATGGTTCCAAAAAAAATACTGCCTCCGTCGGAGGGGGGGCCGCTGGGCGCGGCGCTTTTTGCCAAATCCGCTCCGGTTTCTTCGGGCAGGTCGCCAGGAGAGGATGCGCAGAATGCGGGCAAACTCCATAAGCAGATAAACACGGATAAAATAATGCCCATAAAACCCGCTTTTTTCCCGTAAAAAATCCTGTCTCGGCAGTATGATATTGGGTCCAACATATTGATTGAGCGCTCAAAATTTATTTTTTTCATAAAAGAGACACATCATATTGCTTTCGCCCCCCCACCTGTGCTATTTGTCGCAAACGTCATAACGTCTCTCCGTTTCTGGAATTTTCCAGAAATTTCTGCGGAGTATTTTGGGGAACCCATGAGTCGATCTGAACAGAGCGTCGTCCGCGAAATGTGCCAAGCTTTTCTGCACGATAGCGTGCCGGAATACATTCGTGACGCCGCCTACTATATCCTGTCCGAAGGTGAGGTGCAAAAAATAAATATCCAGGAGGGCGAAACCTGGGATGTGCAGGGCGTCATACAGGGCGACGATCTGCAGGTCTTTACGCCGAGCCTGAGCCTTACCATTACGGATCGCAGCACCCACCACCAGTGCAACTGCTCTGACGCGTTCACCGGCATTTGCCGCCATGTGGCCGCTCTGGCATTACGCCTTGTGGAAGAACTGCGCAAGGAACAGGGCGACCCGGAAGAAACCCCGCCCCCCAGCACCGACTGGAAACAGAGCTTCCGCAACTTTTTTTCCACCGACATGGAGCCGGAGCCGGGCCGCCATTACCTCATCTTTCGCTTTGAACCGGAGCAGGGCCGCCTGCTGGTTTCCTTTTTCCGTGGTCGGCAAAACAAGTCCGGGCTCTCCAGCGTACACAGCGAGGTAACGCTGGACCAGATCATCCAAAACCCCGAATGGTGCGAATTCTCACCACAATTGCCGCATGTCGCCCGGCAGATCGGCCAGCACCTCGACTATTACGGGCATCGGGTTGAAATTCCACAAGGGCTGACCTCGTGGTTTTTCTGGTCTGTGCGCAAAGAATATTACCTGCTGTGGAAAGACACGGACAAACCCTGCCGCATCGAGAGCACGCCCTTTGCCCTCAAGCTCAAGCCCATACTTGACGACGCGGGCTTTCGTTTTGAGGTGCTGCTCAAGCGCGAGGGACGCCCGCCCCTGCCCATACGCGCGGGGCGCACCAACCCCGGCGACCGCAACCAGCCCGAAAGCACCTCGCCCGAGGACGCGCCCATCACCTTTCATGGGCAAATGCCGCTGTGGGTCTGCTATCAGCACAATTTTTACCCGGTGCAGACGGGTCTGTATCCCTCGCTGGTGCGCAACCTCATTTACGAGCGCCCGGTTGTGCCGCACGAAGAAATTTCCGAATTTCTCGACCGCGTGTGGACGCGCCTGCCCGCCTCAGAGCTGTACGAGCCGCAGCAGTTCCTCAAGCTCATGGAACCGGTTTTTCAGCCTGCTACGTATAATCCCAAGCTCTTCCTCGATGAGGAGGGCAGCCTGCTGACGCTTGAAATCGACAACATTTACGAGACGCGCCACGGCGAATTTACACTCAACGGCCCAAACCCCGACTTCCAGACCGGCAGCTACGCCTTTGAGGGTCAGACCTACCTGGTGCGCCGTCATCAGGACGAAGAAGCCCAGCTGATGAACGAGTTGAGCGGCATGGACTTTCAGGCCCGCTCAAGCAAGCTGTGGTTTCTCGAGCCGGAAGAAGCCATTGCCTTTCTGCTTGATTCGTACCCCAAGCTCATCGAAAACTACCGCGTCTACGGCGAAAAGGCCCTCTCCCGCTACAAGGTGCGCACGGCCTCTTCCAACATCACGGCGGAGGTCGTCAGCAACGAGAAGGAAAAGTGGTTTTCGCTCGACATCAATGTGGAGTACGAAGGCCAGAGCCTGCCCCTGGAAAAAATATGGAAGGCCTGGACGCGCGGCAAGCGCTACGTGCAGCTGAAAGACGGCTCGTACACCAGCCTGCCCGAGGCATGGCTCGAAAAACTTTCGCACAAGCTTACGGCTCTGGGTCTCGACCCTTCAAAGCCCCCCCAGCAAAAATTCAAGCAGTTCGAGGCCCCGGTGCTCGACAGCCTGCTGGAAGACCTCCCCGGCGCGGCCACAGACTCCTTCTGGAACAACCTGCGCGAAAAAATCCGCTCGTTCCGCGAGGTTCGGCCCATTGCGCCGCCCAAGGGCCTCAACGCCAACCTGCGCAGCTACCAGGTACAGGGCCTCTCGTACCTCAACTTTCTCTCCGAGTACGGGTTTGGCGGCATACTCGCCGACGAAATGGGCCTTGGCAAGACAGTGCAGACGCTGGCCTTCATCCAGCATATGATTGACGTGCACCACGATGGCCCCAACCTCATCGTTGTGCCCACTTCGGTGCTGCCCAACTGGGAGCGCGAAGCGGAAAAGTTTGTGCCCGGCCTCAGGCGGCTGACCATTTACGGCACGCGCCGCGAGGGCATGTTCAAGCACATTTCAAACTCGGACCTTATCATCACCACATACGCGCTGCTGCGGCGCGACCTGGAAGAGATGGAAAAGTACGAGTTCAACACCGTCATCCTTGACGAAGCCCAAAACATCAAAAACCCCAATACCATCACGGCGCGCGCCGTGCGCCGCATCAACGCCCGCATGCGCCTGTGCCTGTCGGGCACGCCCATCGAGAACAACCTCTTTGAGCTGTGGTCGCTGTTTGAGTTTCTCATGCCGGGCTTTCTGGGTTCGCAGCACGCATTCCAGCGGGGCATCGTCAAACCCATCAAGGACGGCGATGCGGAAACCCTCGACTACTTGCGCACCCGCGTGCGGCCCTTTATCTTGCGGCGTACCAAGGCCGAGGTGGCCAAGGATCTGCCGCCCAAGGTGGAGAGCGTCACCTGCTGCGCGCTCGAAGACGCCCAGGCAGAGCTGTACGCGGCTCTGGCGCGCAAGCTGCGTGCCCAAGTGCTGGCCGATGTGGACCAAAAGGGCCTTGCAAAAAGCCAGATGTCCATTCTCGACGCCCTGCTCAAGCTGCGCCAGATCTGCTGCCACCCGCGTCTGCTCAAGCTCGACATGCCCGGCTTTTCCAACAACCTGCCGTCGGGCAAGTTCGACGCCTTCAAAGACATGATTATGGAAATCGTGGAAGGCGGGCACAAAGTGCTGGTATTCTCGCAGTTTGTACAGATGCTGCAGATCATCAAGCAGTGGCTGGAATTTTCGCAGGTTCCCTTCTGCTATCTCGACGGTGCGAGCAAAGACCGCTTCGATCAGGTGGACCGCTTCAACAACACCCCAGAAATTCCCATCTTCCTTATTTCGCTCAAGGCGGGCGGCACGGGCCTCAACCTCACCTCGGCGGACTACGTTATCCACTATGACCCGTGGTGGAACCCCGCTGTGGAAAGTCAGGCCACCGACCGTACCCACCGCATCGGCCAGACGCGGCAGGTCTTTTCGTACAAGCTCATCTGCCAGAATACGGTGGAAGAAAAGATACTTAAGCTGCAGGAAGCAAAACGCGGCGTGGCCGAGGCCATTATTCCCGGTCAGGACACCTGGAAGTCGCTCACCCGCGAAGATCTGGAAATGCTCTTCGAAGTGTAGCCTCCAGCACAACCATACGACACAAAGAAGCAAGGCCTCTGGCGACAGGGGCCTTGCTTGCGTCTGAAAAGCAATGGACTGCTGGCGTAAGGACGCACTAAAGGCAGGAATGGACAAAGGCTGCACTGGCGCAACGGCGGGGAGCACGCCGGTTCAGGCAAAATTTTCTGACAGGCCTGGAACATAAATAAACAAGTGGGGGCTGGCGCGGCGGGCCCTTTGCAGGCTCCGCCACCGCAAAAATCGTCCAGCCAGCAGAAGTTACGAGAGCACGGCCTTGGCCTCGGCCACCCGCGCCTCCTCCTCCCGCCCCAGTTTGCGCAGGGCGCGGGCAAGAGCCTGCCAGGCTTCGGGCCTGTCGTGGAGGCCGACGCTCTTGCGGGCCAACAGCTCGGCCATGGCGGGGTCTTCGTTGCTGTCCAGATAGATATTGGCCAGCAGCAGCATGGAGGCGGCGTCCTGAGGATTGCGAACCAGGGCCTCATGCAGCAGTTCGCGGGCCTCGCCGCCCTTGCGCTGACGCACGGCAACACGCGCAAGATGCCTGCGGGCCAGGCTTGGCCCACTGGGGCGGGCATCCTCAAGCGCTGCGGCTTTTTCGTAAAACGGCGTGCTTCGGCCCGTCTGCCGCCCTGCTCGCACAGCTGCCCCAAACGGATGTGCGCAAACAGATGCTCGGGCGAGATTTTGACGCACTGCCGGTAATACTGCGCCGCAGCCCGCTTTTCACCCAGCCCCTGACAGACGGTGCCCAGGTTGTAGTAAATCTGCTCGGCCAGCGCGGTATCCGGCCCGTGGCGACGGGCTTCCATAAAGTGCCGCCGGGCCTCGTGCTGCCGCCCTAGGGCCGCCATGCACACGCCAAGCGAATTCCAGGCCATGGCGTTGTCCTCGTCGGCTAACAGCGCAAGCTTGTACTCCTCGACAGCGCCAAACACGTCGCCCAAACTGTAGCGCCGGTCGGCGCTGATGTTAAGCGCTAGCGAGTTGCACACCCCCACCTTGGGGTCGGGCAGCAGCAGGGCGTATTCCAGCGCCTTCAGCGCGCAGTCGGGCATTTCGCCCCGGCTGAACTGCAAAAAAAGGATACCCGGCCAACCCGGCAGCGGCCAGCGTGCCTTGCCCGGTCAGTGCCCCGCATACCTCCTCATACAGGGGCACAAGGGCCTGCGCCTCCACATCGGGATGAAAAAACACCAGGCTGTTGCTGCCGTAGCGCCCGGCCAGGGGCGAGGCTACGGCGGCGCAGTCGGTCTGCGCCCCCTGCGCTTTTTCCAGCGCCGCACGCCAAACGCTCAGGGCCGTGTCCACAAGGCCCTGCCGGTTTGCGTTTTCCGCAACCATATCCTGCGGCGCGGACGCGGCCTGCGTCCCTTCTATATCGGCAGTTTCGGCGCTGCCCGGCTCAAGCCGCAACAGGCACAGGGTAAAACGGCTGCGCCGTTCCGCCTCCTGGGCAAACCGGTTCAAAAAATCGCCGTGGCCGCACAGGCCGCCCGCGCATTCCGGCTGAGGCCCGGCCTGCGCCAATGCGCCGCCCTCGCCCCTGCCGCGTACGGCAGCAGCCGCCGCTCCCGCGATGGGCCCGAGAGCGCCAGTCAGGTCGTGCTCGTCAAGGTCCGGGCTCAGCACAGGGGTCTCGCCAAGCAGGGTAAGCCTGTCGCCCACCTCCGGCTGACAGGTGATATCCACGAGATGCAGCACTTCGGCCACGGAATCCGTATCACGAGTGTGCAACAGCACAAGCTCGCCCTTGTAGCGCGGCGAGCTGCCGTCGCCCCTGCCCCAAAGGGCAAAACGCATTCCCTCGCGCGCCTTGGCCTGCCGCCCGATACTGAGGCGCAAACGCCCCAGCGGCAAGGATTCCAGCACCATGCCGCCCTCCTGCAATATGCGGGCAAAGGGCATGATGCGGCTTTCGACGGCGTCCGCGCCGTCAGCCTCCTGCCCGGCCACATCCGCCGCCAGCCTCGCACGGTCCATGCACAGCCGGGCCTGATCGTACATGGCCAGATGCAGCTCGGTGCCGCGCATATCTTGCGGATACAGCGCATGACCGGCGCACAGGCGCGGCCTCACGGCCTTTTGCACCACCGGGTACGGCATGCGCACGGCTTCCATGCGCGAGAGCGCGGCCCGCGCCAGCTTGTGGCAGGCCCCACGCCCGCTGGCCGGGAACAGCAGAGCCATCTCCCAGCGACCCACGCGGGCGGCCAGCACGTCAGAGGGCAGGGCCTCGCGGCAGGCATCGGCCAGAGATCTGAAATACTTTTCCGCAAAGGCGTGCCCGCCGCGCCGAACCACCGACTGCCCGTTGGACAGCCGCAACAGCACAAGCCCCATGCACAGCCAATGCAGAGGCGCGGGGCCGCTTTCTTCCGCGCCGGGCTCCTCCAAATAAGCCCGCAGGCGCTCGGCGGCGTTTTCCATATGGGCAAAAAGCGCCTGTTCCGTGGCAAGCCCCGTAACCGCATCAGTGCGCATGGCCTTGGCCCGGGCCAGATTTTCCAGCCCCAAAGCCAGAATGGCGGGCAAAAACGGCAACAGGGGCCTTGCCTCGCGTGCCTTGACCCCGTGCAGCATAAACACGCCCAGCTGGCTGTCGTTGCGGCGCAGCGGCAGCAGCAGCCGCCGCTCGCGCGTCAGAAGCTGCGGCTCTTCGGGCGCGCGACTGGTGGGAAAGTACAGGGCATGCCCCGAAAAAGACAGAAACGAAGACAGTTGTTCGCACAACAGACCTTCCATTTCCATGAGGTCTTCACGCGCAAGATCGAGTTGCGGACAGTTGTTTTGCATCTTTAAAGTGTAGTGTGGCTGGCGCTGCTTGTCTAGAAAATTTCAAGACACCGGGCGTACGCGCGCACGCACCAAATCCGCAACACGGGCGGCTTCCCCTGGCCGCTTGATTTTGCCCCCCTGTCCGGCTATCGCTCTTGTGGAACAGCAAAAAAGTTGTCGCCGCAGTGCGACAGACCTGTAACCCTCTTGCCTGAAAAATTCATCCACGATAGCATACCCAAAGTCGAAATACATGCGAACAATCACAGATTGAGCGCATAATATCGACCAACCAAAGGAATTTTTATGCCCGTTGCGACTTTTCCCCTCGGCCCATTGCAGACCAACAGCTACCTCATCCACAGCGGCAAACAGGCTGTTGCCGTTGACGTGGGCGGCGACCCGGCCCCCATGCTCGAATATCTGAGCACGCACGGTTTGACGCTGGCTGCCATCTGCATCACCCACCGCCATTTTGACCATGTGTACGGCGTGGCCGAGCTGCGCGAGGCAACAGACGCGCCCGTTTTTATCAGCACAGACGACGACTGTCTTGCGGGGACGGAATCCGCGCAGGGCGGCCTGTGGGGTTTTCCTTCCGTTACGCCCTACCCGGCGCAGCCCATGCCCGCAGGCAAGACCTCGTTTGGCGGGATGAAATGTGAAGTACTGGCCACACCCGGGCATACGCCGGGGGGTGTTTCTCTGTATTTTGCCGATGAAAACCTTGTGTTTAGCGGCGATGCGCTGTTTTACCGCTCCATTGGCCGCACGGATTTTCCCGGCGGCGATCACGAGGGCCTGCTGCGTTCAGTGACGCAGGTGCTTTTCAAGCTGCCGGACGACACGGTTGTCTATCCCGGCCACGGGCCCTCCACCACCATTGGCGATGAGAAAAAAAGCAATCCTTTTTGTGGTGAATTCACGCTATGAACAACATCCTGGTGCTACAGTGCAGCCCCCATGCGGGCGGAGTTTCTGATGCCGTTGCTGACCTTTTTGCCGCCGGCATGGCTGAAGCGGGCGCCGACCTGCGCACTGCAGCACTTCGAGATTATGCCTTTTCGCCCTGTACGGGCTGCGGCGGCTGCGCCAGGCCGCCGCACAATTGCATTCTGGCTGGTCGGCCCCTTCCCGGTCTCGGCGGCGGGTGCGCGCCCATGGATCAGGCGGAAGAAGTCTTTCAGATGATCAGCGAGGCGCAGATGATCATGATTTCTTCCCCCATCTATTTTTATTTTTTGCCCGCGCACTTCAAGGCGCTTATCGACAGAACGCAGCGCTTCTGGGCGCAGCAGGGCGGCGAAGACCGCGTTGCCCTGCCGCTCTCGCGTACCAAACCCGTGCTTGTGGCCATGACTGCCGGGCGGCGGCGCGGCAACCTGCTGTTTTCCGGCTCGCTGCTTTCGCTCAAGTATTTTCTGGCGCCGCTTGGGGCGGGCATACGCGAAACCCGCCTGCTGCGCGGGCTTGAATCGCTCAAAGACCTGCATGACCGCCCCGCAGTGATGGCTGCCTTGCACGCCTGGGGGCACGACTGGGGTCACAGGCTGGCTACGGAGCAGTCCCCCATTTATGAACTGCCGCAGGCTCTGCCCCCCGACATGGGCAAGCCCTGAGCGCGCCGCATGCCGTCTCGCAGTACGCCGCTGCAGCACCGCCGTACCGATTTTTTTGGCCAGCGACCATTGGGTTTGGCCGCCTCGCTGGCGGCATCGCTGGCCCGCTGGCAAAACCTGCTTGGCCTCGCGCAAAACCGCTGCGTGCACTGTCTGCGCCCCTTTTCTGCCCCTGACGCCGCGCTGTACGAGTCCGCAGCTGCTCCTGCATCTGTTTATCCGCCCATGTCCGCTACCGCTGCCGAAACGCGGCTCTGTCCCGACTGCCTTACCCTGCTCGCCCCATACGTCGGCCCCCACTGCCCCCGTTGCGGCCTGCCGCCTGCCAACCCGCATGAAGGCAATGTGGTTTGCGGCGCCTGTCTGCAAAATCCTCCGCCGTGGAGCGGCATCGCTTTTCACGGGCTATACAGGGGCGCCCTGCGCCATACCCTGCTGCGACTCAAATTTGACGGGCATTTGTACCTTGCCCCGCTGTTGGGCGGGTTTCTTCTTGATGCCGTCGGCTGCCTGCCGCGCCCTGATGTGATAATCGCCGTGCCGCAGCACCCTGACCATCTGCGCCGCAGGGGGTATAATCAGGCGCACGAGCTGGCCAAGGCGCTGCACGGTCTTTCGGGTGTGCCGCTGGGCACGCGGATGCTTGCCCGGCCCGTGCCCGGCAAAGAACAGGAACAGCTCAACGCCATGGCACGGCGAAGCAACGTGCGGCACAGTTTTGCCGCCGAGCCCGCCGTCAACGGGCTGCGCGTATGGCTGGTGGACGACGTCTTGACCACGGGCAGCACCATGGCCGCTGCGGCGCGGGCCCTGCTTGCAGGCGGCGCTGCGCGGGTGGATGCTGTTTTTGCAGCACGGACGCCTCTCAACAGCGCCCCGCAACCGACGGATGTGCAATCCACTCCGCCATGTCGCACAAGCACCACATGACAAGCTCATGCTCTTGAGCTATACACAGGGCACATACACCAGCGCCTGCACCCTTTTTGCGTGCAAACCGTGTTTAACCGCCGCATACGCGGGCATGCGGGCGCAGCCAGGAGTTTCCATGCCCAGCGCACACTGTTCCTGTTATCTGGGGTTTTTTAAACACAGAACTGCCGCCGTTGCGGCACTATGGGCTTTTTTTGCCTGCCTGGTCTTTACCGCCAGCGCGCAAGCGCAGGTAACCCTGCTTGTCCCCAGCCAGCCGAGCGTTGAAGCTCCCTCACCCCGTCCAAAGCAGGATGTCCCTGCCAAGCGTGAAGACAAAAAGGACGAAAAACGCCCGCAGGAGGCCAAGGCCGCCACGGGCAAGGCTGACCAGCCCGCCGACTCCAGCGCAAAGCAGCCGGAGCAGCCTGCTGCGGACAGCAAGCCCGCGCACACCGGCGACGCAAGCCCGGCTGAAGCTCCTGCCAAGCCGGAACAGACCCAGGCCGCAGCACCTGCTACAGCCCCCGCACCCGCTGAAGCCCAGATCAACGAAGAACTGGACGTGCTCATAACCATGATGCGCCCCTTTCAGTACGAAGGGCTGGTCATGGATATGCCGCAGATGTTTGCAGTACTGAGATACGACAGCGCCACGCCCATCAAGGACGGTGTTGCGCAGCCCGAACGGCGCGACCTGCTGGGGGACCTGGAAGAAATACGCTACCTCAACCAGAAGGCCTGGGGAGCCAATGTGGCTCTGACCAAACCCGGGCTTTACCAGTTTATCATCGAAGGACGCCCATGGTGGGATGCTGCGCACGGACGTTTTTTGCAGCACTATGTCAAAACCACGCTTCCGGTTTACGGCGTTGAACGCGGCTGGAGCCTGCCTGTGGGCCAGCGCTTTGAAATTGTTCCGCTTGCACGCCCGTTTGGGCTCACTGCACCCGCCATGTTTTCGGGCGTGGTGATTATGGATGGCAAGCCGCTGCCCGCCGCCTCTGTGCGCATGGCGCGCATAAATACCGAAAAACGCTCCGTGCCGACCTCATGGCATGAGGATATCGCGGCGCGCACCAACAACAAGGGCGAATTTGCCTTTGTGCTCAACCAGCCCGGCTGGTGGTGCTGCATGGCCAGCATACCCGGCGACCCGCTTAAAGGCCCCGACGGCCAGCCCAAGCCCCTGCAGCTTGGGGCGCTGTTCTGGCTGTACGTGGACAGCCCCGCGAGCGAAACCCGCAAGCGTTAGGTCGCCTGCATACGCAAATTTCCCCGGTTGCACCGCTGCAGCCGGGGTTTTTGTTTTTTTGCGCCTGTGCAGCGCGGGCTGTTTTCGCCTGCGCGGCGGTCGTTATTTGAATTTTCTGCCCTCCGGCGATGTTGGGACGCCTGCGCGGCGAGCTACTCTCGCCTGCCCGGCGGGGGATGTTTCGTTCATCCTGCCCTGCGGGCACAGGGTTTCGCCCTCCGGCGATGTTGGGACGCCTGCGCGGCGAGCTACTTTCGCCTGCCCGGCGGGGGATGTTTCGTTCATCCTGCCCTGCGGGCACAGGGTTTCGCCCTCCGGCGAAGTTTGGGACGCCTGCGCGGCGAGCTACTCTCGCCTGCCCGGCGGGGGATGTTTCGTTCATCCTGCCCTGCGGGCACAGGGTTTCGCCCTCCGGCGAAGTTTGGGACGCCTGCGCGGCGCACGGCAAGGCGGGGCCGGTTATGGGGCTGCGCCCCCTGCGCGGCCCCCCTTGCATCCCCCCCGAACCACCCCCTTGAGGTTTTCAATTACCATAGCTTGGCGAGGGCACGCGTCCTGTGCTGCGGGAGCTTCCTTCCCTCGCTTTGCTCGCTCAGGCGATCTCCCTCCGCGACGCGTAAATGCCAGAGCACGCTTTCACTTCGAATCAGATTCCGCTTCAGCCGAATACCGTTGATCGGTTTGATTACTGCAAGTGAGCTTTGTACCCGCTCCTGCAGAAACTGTTTCAACTACATGATAACTTTCACTAAAAATACAAAATTAGTGTAGCTATAGCGTCACGGTTACGGCAATGCAACGCTCCGTGCAGCCACGATCAAAGGGCTCCCCCCCCCCAGCCGCCGCTAACCTCTTAAATACTTTTACCTTTTGCTGACATCCTTCATCGCAGCAGCCAGAATCAGGCGGATAGCGTACGCGTCAGAAAATTCTTTCACCATCAAAAGCAGGTCGTGGCGTCGCCTTCCTTAAACTCGCTGGAGCGAAGCGGAAGCGATGGCTGGTGTTGGGCTATTTGCAAAATACCTATTTTCCGGCCTGACAAGGAAACGTCGCGTTTTTGAGCGCAGCGTACTCGTGTACGTGAGCATCAAAAACGCGACGTTGACGCCGTCAGGACGAAAAATACGGGTTTGCGTAAATCAGCCCGACGGGCTCACCCACCCCGCCGCTGACCTCTTACATCTTTTGCCTTTCTTGCTTTGCTGCCTTTTCTACCTCGCCCACCCCGTCAGCCCCGGCTGCATTTTGCCTTTTGCTGACATCCTTCATCGCAGCAGCCAGAATCAGGCGGATAGCGTCCGCGTCAGAAAATTCGTCTGTGACCTGATCACCGCAATCGCGCGCTACTTTCCCTCGCCCAGCTTGGCCAGCAGCGTCTTGCGATTGATACCCAGCCTGCGGGCGGCCTCGCTCTTGTTGCCGCCCACCTGGGCCAGCGTGTCGGCCACCGCCATGCGCTCGATTTCTTCAAGCGTCATATTGGCAAAATCAACCCGCGCTGCCGCCGCGCTCTCTGCCTCCTGACCAGCGATAGTGGGCGGCAGTTCACGCTCGCTGATATAATCCCCCACCAGCAAAACCACAGCCCGTTCGACGGCATTTTCCAGCTCGCGCACATTGCCCGGCCACGAATGCTTCAGCAGACGATCCATGGCGGTAGGCGTAAATCCCTTGACCGTCTTGCCGTTGCGCTCGGCAAATTGCTTCAAAAAGTGCATGGCCAGCAGGGGAATGTCCTCCCCACGCTCACGCAGAGGCGGCAGTTGCAGGGCAACCACATTGAGCCGGTAAAAAAGGTCCTGCCTAAACCGGCCCTCCTCCACCTCGCGGGCCAGATCCTTGTTGGTGGCCGCCAGAATGCGCACATCCACCCGCACGGTCTGGTCGCCGCCCACGCGCTGCAGCTCGCGCTCCTGAATGACGCGCAGCAGTTTGACCTGCATGGACAAGGGGATTTCGCCTATTTCGTCCAGAAATATCGTACCCTTGTCCGCCGCCAAAAAGCGCCCCTCGCGGCGTTTTTTCCGCCCCGGTAAACGCGCCCTTTTCGTGCCCGAACAGCTCCGACTCCAGAAGGGTTTCGGCAAGGGCGGCGCAGTTTACCGCCACATACGGGCCGGAGCGCCTGTTGCTGTTGGCGTGGATGAGCCTGGCCACAACCTCCTTGCCGGTGCCAGATTCGCCAGTGATGAGCACCGTGGCCTCCGAGGGCGCGATGGCCGAGACAAGCTCGATCACCTGCCGCATGGCCGGGCTTTGCCCGATGACGTTGCGGGCGTCCATGCCCTGCGCCAGCTCGTGCCGCAGGGTGCGCACCTCGTGCCGCAGGCTGGCGTGGTCAAGCGCCCGCTCAATGGCAAGCTTGAGGGCGTCAAAAGCCAGGGGCTTGGTAAGATAGTCGTACGCCCCGGCCTTGAGCGCCTCAACCGCGCTCGAAACGTCCGAATAAGCCGTCATGATAAGGATGGGAATGGCGGGATTGTACGCCTTGACGGCGCGCGTGGCCTCAATGCCGCTCATGCCGCCCATGCGCACATCCATGAGGATAAGGTCAAAGGGGCGCTGGCGGCACAGCTCGAGCGCCTCCTCGCCGCTGGCGGCTCCGGCAGGGGTGTAGCCCCACTCTTCAAGCAGGGCTCGCAGCATTTCGCGGTGGTTGCGGTCGTCGTCCACCACCAGCAGATGTATGGCTGTATTTGCGGTCATTATTCTGTCCTTTGGCAAACATCGGGGCGGGTTGGCGCACCAAAAATTTCGAGGCTATGGGGCAGGCGTGCCATCCGCCTTACACAGGCAGGGTCAGCGTAAACTCCGCCCCGTGCCCCGGCGCATTGCCGACGCTGACGCGCCCGCCGTGCCCCTCAGCAATCTGGTAGACAATGGCGAGGCCCAGCCCGGTTCCCGCCGGTTTGGTGGTAAAATAGGGCGTGAATATTGAGGCCTGAATCTCTGCCGGTATACCCGGCCCGGTGTCGGCCACGGTGAGGCTAAAAAAACCGTCCGGCAGCAGGTGCGCCGTTACCCGCAGCGTGCCGCCATTATCCATGGCCTGCACCGCGTTGAGAAAAAGATTCAGCAGGGCCTGGGTCAGCCTTTCCGGGCTGATTTTGACCTTAGGGAACCCCGGCTCCAGCTCCAGCGCCACGGCAACGCCCTTGGCCTTGATGTCGGCCTCGGCAAGGCGCAGCGCCCGGCTGATAATCTCGCCCAGATCGGCCTGAACTGTTTCAAACGAGCCGGGGCGGGCAAAGTCCAACAGCTCGGAAACCACGCGGTCGAGGCGCTCGACCTCGTCAATCATGCGCTGAGCGGCTTCTTGCTCACGCCCGCCAAGCGGCATGCGTCGGGCGATATACAGGGCAACCCCCTTGATGGTGCTCAAAGGATTGCGGATTTCGTGGGCCACACCAGCCGCCAGATGCCCCAAAGCGGCAAGGCGGTCATTACGCTGGGCGTCGGCCTGAAGCCGCTTCATCTCCGTAACATCACGCAGCACAAACACATTACCCAAAAAAACGCCATCTTCATTGCGTATGGCCGCTCCGCCAAGGTTGACGGTCAACGGTTTTGCCCCGGCAACGGCCAGCGCCGTCTCCTGCTCCAAAATGCGCGCGCCGTGGGCCATCTTGTCTGTCAGTGAATCCCATGGCAGACCCGGCAGGCTCGCCAGAGGGCTTGCCTGCTTGTGGGCATGGGAGCGGCCCTGCTGGCCGTTTTGCGGGCCGGAGTTCTCCGCGGGCAGTATCTCGTGACGTTTTTTGCCAAACATGCCAAGCGCCGCATCGTTGATCATGGCAATGCGGCCTGCGGGATCGCTGATCACAAGCCCCAGCGGCAGGCTGGCCACAACCTCGGCCGCCATGGCCTGCTGATCGCGCAAAATACGCTGCCAGCGCCGATTATTGTGCACCCAGAACAGTGAAACAAAACCGGCCAGACCAAGTGCTGCCGCCAGCGCAGCCGAAAGCAGGTTATTGCGCGCGTCCTGCGCCAAAGCGTCCTCAAAAGGCCGCGCGTCAAAGCCGACCAGCGCAACACCCACCACCTGACGCGGAGCTTCGGGGCCTGGTCGCCCGCCAAAACCGCCCCTGGGCGGCGGAGCGTCGCCAAATGCGTCCCTGGGGTCGGGCGCTCCAAAACCCTCAGCTGCGCCAGGGCCATCCGGCCCGACAAGCCCGTCCGCCCCAAGCATCCCCATCATGCCGCCCATCATGCCCATGCCGTGGGACCCGTGCCCCCCGCCCATGTGCTGCCCGTGCGCACGACTCAACGGAGCAAATGCACGAAATACTTCAAAGACTTCCTTGCCGTCCTTGTTGCGCACCCGCCACATTGGTCTGTCCCCAACCTCGGCCAGGGGGGGGACATCCTGAGCCTGAACCCGCATGGACATTGCGGCCAGATCGCGCCCCGCATCGCCGGGCTGACCGGAGGGCAGGGGGCTGTCGCCGCTCTGCGCCAGAACAGCGCCGTTGGTGTCGGTCACGGCCATATACAAGATGCCGGGCTGGCGGGCGGTTTCGGTCAGCAGAGGGCGCATGCCCAGCACTGCGCCGGGGCTGAGACGCAGCCCGGTGCGGGTTCCGGCCTCCAGCGCCCAGATGAGCGCTTCGGCCCTGTCGATGAGATTATGGACCATAAAGGCCCGTTCACGCTGGTTGCTGCGCACAGAAATACCCGCCAGCGTAAGCCCCAGAATAAGGGCTGCGCCCAGCAGCATCCAGGGCGAAAGCCCCATGCGCGACAGACTGCGTGATAAAGACAGGCGGAAAGATTTCATGACTGGATCCTCGACGGCGCAACAGTAAATTATGTATTTTTTACCCACCGCGCAAGCCCCCCTGGTAAAATTTGGACACTATCCAGCGCTGGTGAGTAAAAAACGGGCAATATTCAAACCCATGCCCCCAAGCTCCACAGCCACATAAAAAATATCTCTTATATTTAAGCATGTTAAGAAGCACGGCAACCGTTGGCACGTCCTTTGCTCATAAAACAGTAAATGGCGCAAAAAAACGCAGCAACCATCAGCAGGCATTAATTACAACTGACGGCGCAACGTCAAATAGAGGAAAATGATATGTACGGCTGCGATATAGGAAGCGTAATGGGATGGGGGAAACGGCATGACGCACCTTATGTTTATGATTCTTATCGTTTCTCTTGCGGCTGTTTTTATCAGCAGGATCATACCACAAAAGAAGAATAACATTGACTCTGTAGATTCTCTGTCCATTCTAAAAAAGCGGCTTGCTTCGGGCGAAATATCGCTTGAAGAATACGAGAAACTGAAAAACGCCATCTAAGCCGCAATGCGCTCAACCGCTAAAAAAGCAGGAACAGGTATGAGCACTTTCAAACTGACCCTTATTCTTGCCGCGCTTGCCTTTGCCCTGGCGCTGGCTGTGACAGCCTCAGAGGCAAGCGAAGCAGAAACACTAACAGAATCCGCATGGTGCGGCAGCGGGCATAACGGCGCGCACGGCTACGGATCAAACTACTAAGGCCCGGCGACAGCAATACCCTGGCGCAATTAACCAAATCATCTCAAGCATAAAGGATACACTACCATGAAGACCTCCAAAATCGTTACCTCCGGCGCGGCCCTTACCCTTGCAATCTTTCTTGGCATTGCGGGCGTTGCTTCTGCCCAGAACGGAGACGGACACGGCCCCGCCGGCATGGGTCACGGCGGGATGGGTTACGGCATGGGTCACGGCGGGATGGGTTACGGCATGGGCCTGACCAATGAGCAGCAAACCGCCATGCAGCAGCTACACCAGAACTTTGCGGAAAAAATGCAACCCACCCTGCAGCAGCATTTTGCCAAGATGGCCGAGCTGAATAACCTTGCCGCTGCTGGCGCAAAGCCTGAAGACGCCCGAGTCAAGGCAGCCCAGAAGGATCTGCGCGAAATCGACGCAAAGCTGTACGCAGCCCGCGCTGATATGCTCAAGCAGATGTCTGACAAGGGTATTCCCTTTATGGCCGGGCACGGCATGGGCCGGGGCATGGGACGGGGCATGGGCCATGGCATGGGTCACGGCATGATGGGCAACGGCATGATGGGCAACGGCGACTGCCCCGGCCTGGCAGGCAACGCCGCCGACAATGCCGTGCAGCCTTCCACCGCCGGCAACAAGTAAGCGCAGCAATTTACCATGGCGCGGCCAACTGCCAGGCCATGCGCCATCACCGCACGCTCCCTCGCAGTCTAGCGGCTGCGGGGGAGTGCGCCGTAGTTAGCCCATATACAAAAAACCGCCCGCTTTCGAAAAAGCAGACGGCTTTACATCGGTCAAGATCCGCCGCGAAACCCTGATTTCACGGCGGATCTTCTGTCAAGACGGCTATGAGTTGTAGTCGCCCCTGTTAAACTTGAATTTTTCCGTCGCTGTCATCACGTCAAGCTCGTTGACCAGTGAATCAAGACCGGTATTCTGACCGCGCACGGCGGCCGTATTGGTCTTGAGTGCGGAAACCTGCCCGTCTATGCCCTGCAAAAGAGAATAGGCTTCGCGCAAAGATCCATCCTGCCCCGACGAGCCCAGGGCGTTAACGTACGAATCCCACATATCCAGCGTGCCAGAGGCCTGGGAAAAGGCGCTCTGGATGACATCGTCATCCATATCGGCCGGCTCTGCCTGGGTAGTGCCCAGCAGCATCTGGCTGATCATCGAAGCCTGCGAGGTCTGGCCCGCTGCAGCAGTGGGAAACGTGGAAGATGCGACGGCATTGTCAAGGCCCAACTGCTCGGTCAAAGCAGCCTCAAATCCCCCCGCCTGCGTCTTTTGCGAGCGGGTGGAGCCTGAGGACTGGCTTTGCTGCCGTAACAGCGCCTCAAGTTGGTCGTTGGTAACTTTCATGTCGCCTCCAGGGTTGGCGTACTGCCGTTGCGAAAAATATGCAAAAAACTTGCCACAACCGCACCACACCATAACAGGCTGATTTTGCAAAGCCCCGCGAGGCGCACGGGAAAATTTTTCCCTGCCCCTTTGCGGCGTTAGGTGAAATGTCTTGTCTATTGTGCTGAAAAAAACTACCATTAATGTTAGGTGAAGGCAAAGGATAAGGCTGCAACACCAAAATCATACCCCTCTGGTAGCCCCCCATTCTGCCCGCCCGTCAATCAATCTGCCGTATAGAGGGGAACAGGAGTTTGCCATGAAGGAAATCAAGAAGATTCTTTGCGCGGTAGACCTTTCCGAACACAGCAAGGAAGTTGCCGAGTATGCGGTGCTTCTTGCCAAGGGCCTCAACGCCAGCGTGCTTGTAGTGTACACCGCCCCTTCGCTGAGTCAGTACGTGGGCTTTCATGTGCCGCCCAATACCATTGAAAACTTCGTAGGCGAAATTGTCACCGGCGCCGAAAAATCCATGGAATCCTTTGTCGCCGAAAATTTTGTGGGCGTCGAAGCCAAGGGGCAGGTGCTCATCGGTTACGCCGCTGAAGAAATTCTCAGTCGCGCCAGAGAAGAAAAGGCCGACCTTATCGTTATGGGCACCCATGGACGCAAGGGAATCGACCGAATTCTCTTCGGTTCTGTTGCAGAAAAAGTTGTCAAAAACGCCGACATGCCTGTGCTGACGGTGCGCCCCACCGAACCTGCGGAATAGCAGCCCCGGTCAGGTAGCGTCTGACTTAGCGCAATCATTTGTTTTTTAAAATCTTTTCAGCCAACAAGCCGTTGCACCGCAGCGGCTTGTTGGCTGAAACATATTAGGGTAAACAACCAAGCCATATTGCGCCGACGCGCTGCCCTGAAGCTTCGCCCTGCTGGGCGATACTGGTGGAGTAATTCATGTCCGAGATCAGCGTGCGCCAGGAAATTACGGCCCTCAAGGCCTATGTTCCGGGCCTTTCCATTGCCGAAATCCAGGAAAAGTACAATTTGCCACAGGTCATCAAGATGGCCAGCAATGAAAACCCGCTGGGCATGCCGCCTCTGGCCCAGGAAGCCGTAGCGCGCCACGCCTCGGGGGCTTTCCGCTATCCGCAGGGGGGCAATCCCCGGCTGGCAAGGGCGCTGGGCAAGCGGCACGGCGTGGACGAACGCCGCCTGGTCATAGGCAACGGCTCGGATGAAATCATCGACCTGCTTATACGCATACTGGCCATACCGGGCACGCACAATATCGTGTGCTTCAATCCCTGTTTCAGCATTTATCCCATACAGGGGCGCATCTGCGGGGTGGAGATCAGGCGGCAGCCGCTTGAAAAAGACTTTTCATTCAACTTTGCCGCCCTGCTCGACCTGGTGGACGAAAACACGCGCATTGTTTTTGTGACCACGCCCGACAATCCGTCCGGCTACTGCCCGCCCCGCGAACACGTGATCGGGCTTGCCCACGACCTGGCCAGTAAGGCCCCCGACTGTCTGCTGGTGGTGGACGAGGCATATATGGATTTTGCCGACGACGAAAAGGCGACATCCATGCTTGCGGGCGGCATCATGCCCAGCAACACGGCCTTTATGCGCACGTTTTCCAAAAGCTTTGGGCTGGCGGGCATGCGCGTGGGGTACGGCATTTTGCCCGACCACCTGGCGGACTTTGTCTGGCGGGCGCGTTTGCCTTTTTCTGTCAATATTCTGGCAGAAGAAGCCGCACTGGCCGCGCTGAACGACAAGGCGTTTTACGACGCCACGCAAGAGGCGGTACGCAGCGGCCGCAAGCAGCTGTACACGGGTTTGACCGCTCTGGGCTGCAAGGTATGGCCCAGCCAGGCAAACTTTTTGATGTTCGGCATGCCCGAAGGCGCGCCCTCTGCGGCGGAATGCTTTGAAACCCTGCTTGCACGGGGCATCATCATCCGTCCGCTCAACAGCTACGGTCTGCCTGATCTGCTGCGCGTGAGCATTGGCAATCAGCAGGAAAATCTCGCTTTTCTCGCGGCCATGGCCGACGTGACGGCCCGCCGCACGCCCGAAGGGGCAAAGGCATGAGCGCAAGGCTTTCTGTGGTCACTCTGGACGGCCCGGCTGGCGTGGGCAAAACCACCCTGGCACGGCGCGTGGCTGAAGGGCTGGGCATTTCCTACCTTGATACCGGCGCAATGTTTCGCTGCATGGCGCTCAAGCTGGGGGCAGGGGCGGAAACGCTGCCGGAGGATGACCTGCGCACCCGTTGCGCCCAGTGGAAGTTCACCCTCTCGGGCCTTGGCCAGCAATCCACCCTTTTTTGCAACGGCGAGGCCGTGCGGGGCGAGGTGCGCACCGAGGCCGTAGGCATGCTCGCGGCCCGCATCGCCACAGTGCCTGTGGTACGCGAAATACTGCGCGCCACCCAGCGGGCCATCGGCGAGCGTTCGCCCCTGGTGGCCGAGGGGCGCGACATGGGCACCGTGGTTTTTCCCGATGCGCGCTTCAAGTTTTTTTTGGACGCCGCGCCAGAGGTACGCGCCATGCGCCGCCTGCACGACCTTGAATCACGCGGACAAAACGCCGACCTTGCAACCCTTACCGAGCAGATACGCCAGCGCGACGCGCTGGACCGCAACCGCGCCGTCGCCCCGTTGCGCCCTGCGCAGGACGCACTGAAGGTTGACACCTCGCAGCTTGATATCGAAGGGGTGCTGGGCGTCATACTGCACCACATCAATGTACACGGCGGCACGCAAAGCCTGCGTACAGCCTGAGTATTTTGCCGCATCGCCTGTTGTGGGGCCGGGCCGTTTGACGGTCCGGCCCTGTTTTGTTGCCGCCCGGCGCACGCGCGCAACAGGCTGCTTGCGGCAATAATTGCCCGCCCAGGAAAATCCTGCCTCACAGGCAGCCCCCCACGCCAAGGCTTTGGCGCTCAAAGCCGCACGCCAGCCCTTGCGGTAAGCCCTCTGGCGCGCAATTGGCAAATCACTCAGCTGAATTTATTGCACTCTTTTATCATTGGCATGTTCAGTGCATATAATCTGGCAAGTCAGTGGGCATACAGCGCACGACGACAAACCAGCCTCAGTTGGGGAGGATACCATGAGCAATCAACTGGATTACGAAATCAATAAGGAATTGGGCGAGTGCTACCTTTTCATGGGTGATTTTGACAAGGCCGAGGAATACTACCGCAAGGCTGCGAGCAGCAACTCGCAGAGCGCGGCTCCCTTCCTGGGACTGGCCACTGTGGCCGTGCAGCGCTCCGACCTTGACAAAGCCCTGGTACTCTACCAGAAGGCCGCCGCCGTTGAAGAAACCGACAAGGCCCTGTGCGGCATCGGCCTTGTGTACATGGAACAGGGAGAGCATCAGCTGGCTTTTGACCACTTTGCCCTCGCTCTGAAAAAATCCAGCGAAAACATCGTGGCGCTCAACTGCCTGGTGCGTGAATCTTACCAGCTTGGCTGCGTCGAAAACGCCCTGCCCTATCTGGAAGACACCCTTAAATCCGGCGTTGAAGCCGAGGCCGTCCGCGTCACCCTGGCTGGCTGCCTCATCTACCTGGGCCGCGCCGAAGAAGCCCGGCAGCATCTGGAAGCGGTGCTTGGCGCCAACCCCGCCAACATTAACGCCAAGGAACTTTTTGACACCATGGCTGCCTAGGATTGGCCCGACCAGTCCACAGCCAGTACATACTCCCCTCCCCACATGATTTTCCGGCCCCTGGCGGGTGTCGGGGGCCGGAAAATCATTCTCTGAGGGAAGCCGCTCGAGCCGCTGCCGCCCAGGCTTCGCCACTGGCGAAACAGGCCTGGCGGCACGGAGCGACCGGAAAAAACCCCTGAAGTGATTCAGGGGTTTTTGTCGTCAGGCAGTCTGGCAGCGCACCGTGCGGCTGCGCGGCGACTAAAGCCTGTCACGTATCTCGTCGTAACTTTCGCGCAGCTTCATGACCTGTGGGTCGGCAAGGGCCTGCACTCCGTTGCGGGCGACTGCGCACAAAAACAACAGGGCTTCCTCGGCATCAGACATGCTGTTGCAAACGATGTCGTAATATTCCGTTTTGTTGGCAGGATCTACTTTTTTGGCAATTTCTGCCGCCTGACGAAACGTCTTGATAAAGACTTCGCAGCGTTCGTGCCGGAACACGCGCCGGGCAAATACCTGCAGCAGGGGCGTCTCTGCGGGCGTACCCGCCAGCAGGCCCTCCACCTCGCGCACCAACGCCGCCCCGATCTCTGCGCTGCGGGCATTCAACGCGACGGCTTCGCACAGGCATTCGCGCACCACAAGGCGCACGTCGGCTACGCTGAAGCGATGCTCGCGCGACTTTTTAAATTCGTCCATCAGCAGCAAAAACATGCGTTCGCGGTGGTACAGCTGCGCGGCCTTTTTCTGCTTTTGCAGTTCCTTGCGCTGCTCGCGCATTTCGTCGCTCTGCATCTTTATGGACACGATAATGCCCGCAAAGGCCAGACCAGAGAACAGCGTGTTCAGCACCCCGAACGAGTCGCCAAACGTGCCCGACTTGCTGTAATCCTCCACCGACATATAGAGCACAAGGGCGGAGGCCGCCCAGATAATCGTCACCAGCACCGCTGCTTTCAAAAACAGCGGCCAGGTTACCCTGTCGGGGGTAGCTTCGGCAGGGTTTGCATGCGCGTGCGCCGCCCCCGCCCCCGCAACCGGCCGGTGTACGTTTTCCGCTTCCTTGGCGTGGGGTGTGCGTGCCGCCATATGGTAATCCTCCATGAGTGATGCGCGGCGAACAACCCGCCGCAGAGGCAACATAGCCTTAAGCAGCAGACCGCGCAAACAGCCGTGGCCGGGGATGTTGACGCGCCTGCTGGCAGCGGATAAGTGAATACGCTCACTGTTCAACTTTTTCCGGCCTGTCAAGTACCGATCTTGCGACCGCTCCACGGATTTTTCATGCAGATACCTGTACCTGTAAGCACTGTGGGCTTGCTGTTCTGCTCCAACCTGTTCATGACTTTTGCATGGTATGGACACCTGCGCTACAGAAGCGCCGCCCTGCCACTGGTGATCCTCACAAGCTGGGCCATTGCCTTTTTTGAATACGTTTTGCAGGTTCCTGCCAACAGGATCGGCTACGGCTACTTTTCGGCGGCGGAGCTGAAAACCATTCAGGAAGTCATTTCGCTCACTGTCTTTATGGGCTTTTCCGCCTTTTGGCTGCACGAGCCCCTGCGCTGGAACCACCTGGTAGGCTTTGCGCTTATCGTGCTTGCGGCGTGGGTTATCTTTAAGGAATGGTAACAGAACAGTGCTCGATTTTAGTCTGCTCACCTACCTCGTAGGCATAACCGCCGCTTTTGCCGGGGGATTTATCGATTCCATAGCGGGGGGCGGCGGTCTTATTACCATGCCCGCCTTGCTGCTCAGCGGCGTGCCGCCGCACCAGTCGCTTGGCATCAACAAGGTCAGCGCCTGCCTTGGCACCTGCGTGGCCCTTGGCAACTTTGCCCGCAGCAAACTTGTGCTCTGGCGCGTTGCCATGGCGGGCATCGCCTTTTCGCTGATAGGATCGTGGGCTGGCTCGCGCCTGGCCCTGCTGCTTGACGCGGCGGTGCTCGGCAAGGTGCTGGTGGCCCTGCTGCCCATTGGCATGTGCGCCACACTGCTGCCCAAAAAGGAACGCAAGCAGGTTCCCCTGGCGCATTCCGGCCCCCGGTTCTGGATTCCCGTGGCCTTTGTGTGTCTTGTGATGGGCGGTTATGACGGCTTTTTTGGCCCCGGCACGGGCAGTTTTCTTATCCTTGCCTTCCACTGGATATTGCGCATGGGGCTCATGGAGGCTTCCGCCACCTCAAAGGTGCTCAACCTTGCCTCAAATTTTGCCGGAGCTGTTGTTTTTATTATGAACGGCGTTGTGGTGTGGAGCCTGGCTCTGCCCATGGCCGCGGCTTGCTGCCTGGGCAACTGGATGGGCAGCCGCATGGCCATCCGTGTGGGGCCTGCAGCCGTGCGCCGTTTTTTGACCGTTTCGCTCAGCCTGTTGCTGCTCACCCTGGTGTGGCAGTATTTTCTTGCCCCGGCCCTGCGCTAAGGGCACAAGGGCGGCAAAAGCTGGCACGCAGTTGAACCAATCAACGTAAACATCCCCGGAATAATCGCATTCCGGGGATGTTTACGTTGCAAGGTTGCGTGGCGGGCTAGCCCCGCTTCATCTCGCCTATCAGCTTGCCCATTCGCTCCGCCTGGCGGGCCAGTTCATTCACCGCCCGCGAGGCTTCGCCCATGGCCTGTGCCGTCTGGCCGGACATCTCGTTGACGCGTTCAATCGACCGAGTGATCTCGTCGCTGGTGGCGGACTGCTGCTCGCTGGCTGCGGCGATGGCGCTGACCTGATCAGCCGAGGCCTCGACCTTGGTGACAATTTCCTGCAGGGCCTCGCCGGACTGCTTTGCCAGGTCGGCGGCGGTTTCCACCTCGGCCAGCGCCTTGTCCATGGCCTGCACGCTCTGCCCGGCGCTGCCCTGGATGGCGGCAATGGCGTTGCCCACATCGTTGGTGGAGGCCATGGTTTTTTCGGCCAGTTTGCGCACCTCGTCGGCAACCACCGCAAATCCGCGACCGGCTTCGCCGGCGCGGGCTGCCTCGATGGCGGCGTTGAGGGCCAGCAGGTTGGTCTGGTCGGCAATGTCCGAGATGACGTTCATGATATGGGTAATGGCCTGGGCGTGCTCGTGCAGCGTTGTCATATCGCCCTTGAGCGCCAACGAGACCTTATGCACCTGCCCGATGCTCTGCAGGGCACTTTCAACAATATTGGCGCCGTGTTCCGCATTTGCACGGGTTTCGGCAGACATGCTCGAGGCGTCGGATGCGTTGCGGGCCACTTCCTGCACGGTGGCGTTCATTTCATTCATTGCTGTGGCGGCCTCAGCCAGACGTTGCGACGACTCTGCGGCGCCCTTGTCCGACTGCTCTACCTGCGCGGCGAGTTCGGTTGATGCGGCAGAGATGATGCTGACCACTTCCTCCAGTTGTTCCGCCGCCGCAAGCATGCCCTCGCGCTTGGCGTTCTCGGCCTTAAGGGCGGCTTCTTCGGCTCTGGCGGTGGCTTTTTCCGCTTCTTCGGTGGCTTGCTGGGCAGCCTTGGTTTTATGCTCGCTTTCGCCAAGCAGGTGCCTGATGCTCTCAACCATCCGCCGCATGCCTGCGGCCAGCGTGCTGAACTCATCGCCGCGCTTTTCGGCCGCGTCAAACAGGGCGTGTTCTTTATCGTTGGTTTGCAGGCGTCCACCGGCAACGGCCTCGGCCACGCTGGAAATACCGCCCAGCATGCGCACAATGCCGCGCGCCGAAAAAAAGATCACGACACCGACGATCAGCGCACAGGTCAAGGTGATCAGGCTGGCGTTAGCCAGCAGGTCCCTGATGGGCTTGAAGATTTCGCCGCGGTCAAACTCCACGCACAAAATCCAGCCTTCATGCGGCAGGGCTTTGTAGTACAGCCCCTTGCTCTCGCCCTTGCTGTTGTCAAAACGGGTGCGGCCTTCTTGTTGCGCAAGCAGCTGCACCACGTGCGGCAGTTTGCTGTCGTTGCGGCCAAGCACATTGCTGTCAGGGTGCAGCACCACCTGCCCCTGCAGATCATAGGCGTACACCAGCCCCTTTTGCCCGACCTTGATTTTGTCGGTGGTTGCCTTGGCCAGGGCGTTGTTGTCAATGCCCGCTGCCAGTACGGCTACAGTTTTGTCGTTCAGCTTTAACGGCATGGCAAGCACGGTGGCGATTTCACCGGTGCTAGCGCTGACGATGCCTGCCACGCTGGGCTGACCGTTTTTGCTCTTTTTGAAATACTCACGGTCAGAAAAGTCGCTGCCCACAAACTTGCTGGGTCCTTGCTGATTGTCGGCACGGTAGCTGATGACCTTGCCGTCAAGGGCAACAATGGCCGCAAAGTACACCATGTCGTTGCTGGTTACGAAAGACTCAAGCGCATGGTCGGCCCTGGTAAACAGCGGACCCTCAAGAGCTTCTGCTTTGCCCTCGGCGTACGCCTCAGCCTGATCCTTGATGCGCTGGTTTTCGGTCATGGTCTGCAGGCCCTGCTCAACCCCGCTAAACACAGCATCAAGACCAATGGTCTGGCACTCAAGCAGCGCGGTCATGTCGGTGGCAATCTGCTCCCGCAGCATTTCTTCTGAAATCTTGTAGCAAACCCCAGCCACAAGCATCAGTCCCACAATGGCCGGCGTCAGGATGGACAGGCCCATCCTCGCTAGCAATCCAATTTTCATCACTACCCCTTTTGCGCGGCGTCAACACGCTGGTCTTCAGATACGAAGAGGACTATCGCAGAAAAATATCATCCGTTTTGATATAAAACATATTGATAATACAAGATAAATTTGAAAATTTGGATATACATGGATTTTCTTGGACGCATGGACATACCCCATTTTTTGGGGGTAGCGTATGGGGTAAATCAATCTCAACACGGAGGATTACCCCAATGGCATTGACCGATACAGCCCTCAGAGCCGTAAAGCCCGGCGACAAGGCGCAAAAGTTGTTCGACGGCAAGGGACTTTTCATGCTCGTGTCCCCCAACGGCACAAAAGCATGGCGGTTCAAATACCAGTTTCACGGCAGGGAAAAACTCATTTCCCTTGGCCTGTACCCCACCGTCAGCCTGAAGGACGCCAGAGAACGCGCCGAACAGGCCCGCAAGACGCTTGAAAGCGGTATTGACCCGTCAGAACAGCGTAAACAGGAAAAAGTCGCCTACCAGAACACTTTTGAACTGGTTGCTATGGAATGGTATGAGCAACAGCGCGACAAATGGAGCGAAGCATACACCAAGACCAACCTTTGCCGCATGAAGCGCAATCTCTTCCCGGCCATAGGCTCAAAACCCGTCAACACAATTTCCGCGCCGGAAGTATTGGCGATACTCCGAAAAATCGAAGCGCGGGGAACGAGGGACATAGCGCATTGTGTGCGTACAATCTGTTCGTGCGTTTTCCGCTACGCCATTGCTACCGGCCGCGCCGAGCGCGACCCGGCGGCGGATCTGAAAGGCGCGCTTGCCCCGCGCATACGCCGAAACCTGCCTTCGCAGACCACGCCGGAAGCCGTGGGCAATTTGCTGATTGCCCTGGACAACTACCCCGGAACTCTTGTTGTGCGGAGCGCCTTGCAACTTATGGCGCTCACGTTTTGCCGCACCGGCGAACTGCGCAACGCCGAATGGCGGGAAATTGATTTTGATGACGCTTTGTGGCGCATTCCGGCGGAACGCATGAAAATGTCCCGCGACCACCTGATACCCCTGAGCCGCCAGTCCATAGCGATACTGCGGAGAATGCAAAACTACTCCGGCAATGACGTTTATGTATTCCCCAACTACAAAACAGAAAAGCGGAGCATGAGCAAATCAGCCCTGCTTGGGGCAATACGGCGCATCGGCTTTGACACTGATGAAATGTGCCCGCACGGCTTCAGGTCTATGGCCTCCACCATGCTTAACGAGCTTGGCTATAACGCTGACTGGATAGAACGCCAGCTTGCGCACGTTCCAAGAAACATCATTCGCGGCATATACAACCGCGCCGAATATCTGCCTGAACGGCGGAAGATGATGCAGGAATGGGCCGACTACCTTGATGAATTACGCGAAAAAACGCGCAACAGTCTTGGTGGTGTATGAAAACAATTTTTGAAACAACACCCACAACCAACGGAGGAAAGTATGTCACAAACCATAAACGAAGACGCGCTTTTGCGAATCTCGCAAGTGCTGGAGCTTATACCCATAAGCAGAAGCGCATGGTGGCAAGGTTGCAAAAGCGGCAAGTACCCAAAGCCGATAAAAATCGGCCCCAAAACAACGGTCTGGAAAGCCTCGGACATTGCCAAAACGCTCAGGGAACTGACGGGGGAACAACAAAAAGCGGAGGAGAAAAAGGACGAAAAGCAGAAATGAAAATTGCCCCTGTTTTCGCCCGTCACGCCCGCAACTGTGCCGGAAGCGGCGGCTCTGTCAAGGCAACCCGCTATGCGGGCGGGCTTTGCCCGGCCTTGACATTCGCCGCCGTGCTTCCGGCGTTTCCGCTTCGCGGGCGACGGGACGAAAAAACGCTCCGCAGGGGGCTTCCGAACAAAAAACTCCACACAAGCAAAAGGCAGAAAGGCCGAAAGGCCGAAAGGCAAAATACGCTCACGCCTTTTCTGAAACCGCTTTTACCCTTCACAGTTAAAAATAACTGCACTTTTTCCCGCCGGGCAGGTCAGTAGTCACGGCAGTATCAGCCTGAGCCGTGACCATGCTTTCCGGTTCAGGCTTGCCCGGAATTTCCGGCATATCCCCGACCGTTTGCGCCGCTTCCACCCTCGCCTTGCCCAAGCAGAGCTTTCATGCGCGAGAGCGGAGCCGATATGCCCGCTTTGGCGAGAGTGTCCCTGATTTCATTCAGGCTGTAACCTTGCTCCACGGCCTTGCGAATATCCGCCGCCAGAAACTCCACCGTTTCCGCTCTGGTCTTTCCGGCGTTTTTCACCGCCAGCCCCCGCAATGATTTTTGCGCGGCCTGAATCTGTTCCATTGTGTAGCGTTGCGCTTTTCCCATTGCCTTATCTCCTGTTGCGAAACTGATTTTTGCGAACAGACATATCATAATTGCGACTTTATTTTCAAGTACCAAGGGCAAGACGGCATTGTACAGTAATGCACAGAAAAGACTGTAGCGCACAAATATGCACAGTAACTTTTTTATGAAGTGAAAAATCATGTTTCATCATACAGAAAATGGCTATTGTACTCAAAAGAATAATACCGTCCATTTGCCTTTTTGCTTGCACATAAAGAAAAATCTCATATATGTTCCAAACAAAATTCAGCGGAAAGCGTCATGCGCTGATTACTGGATTGAATGGAGGTTGTTTTGCATAACGATTGCGGTTTTTCTTCACAAGTTGGTAGCTGTCTGACGACAGCCACACACCTTGCCAAAGGCTGCGCCTCTGGACTCCACAGCGCATTCGGCGCTTCGCTTCTCACGCGCTGAAAAGGCAGGAAAGGCATGAAAGCAAAAGACAAGACCCTCGCGCGTTTTCAGTGCCGCCGGACGCTCAGGCTTACCGGCGAGGAGGACGCGCGTTTGAGCGGACAGGCGGCAATCGCCGGAATCTCCGTTTCCGAATACATGCGCCGCCTGTTCTTTGGGGGCAGACCGCTTGTCGCCAAGACGGACGGCCAGACCATCCGGGAGTTGCGGCGACTTGGCGGCTTGCTCAAATACAATTTTGAAGCGGTCAGGGAAAAAGGCGGGAGGAATGAGCTTGCGGAATTGAGCGCGACCCTGAACGCCATACGGGCGGTCATTGAGAGATTGAGCGAAAGATAATGATCCTGAAAAAGCTGAAGCGCACCAATTTTGAGAAGCCCAAGGCGACCATGATAGCCGCCCTGGTGGACTACATCTTTGCCGAAAAGGACGAATACGGCAACGACAAGCTGATGTATTCAGGAGCGTTGAACTTCATCACAGGGACTTTGGCGGCGCAAAAAAATGAAATGATTGCTCTTGCCGAGGAATCCGTACAAAGCAAAATGCCGATTGCCCACTGGGTTATGTCCTGGCAGGAAAACGAACTGCCGAGCCATGAACAGATTGACGAGGCCGCGCATATTTTTCTTGAACGCATGGGTTTACAGGAACATCAGGCGTTTTACACCCTGCACGGGAACACCGGCAATTATCATGTGCATATCGCCGTCAACCGGACAAACCCCTACACCATGAAAAACGGTTCAGCCGCACCGGGGTTTTGACATTGAGGAAGGCCACAGGATAGCGGCCCTCATAACCCACAAGCAGGGCTGGGCAAGTCAGGAAAAAGCCCGTTATCGCGTCAACGAAAAAGGCGAGATAGTGCGCAATATAAAGCAGATACCGTTTCTTGAAATGCCGCAAACCGTCAAGCCCACGGCCAAGGCCGAAGACTTTGAAAACGCTACCGGCGAAAAATCGGCCATGCGTATCGCCCAGGAGCGCGGCCACAAAATCATCAAGACTGCCGGAAGCTGGAAAGAACTGCATGAAAAACTGGCGGCGGTCGGCTTGCGCTTTGAAAAGAAAGGGTCAGGCGCAATCGTGTTTGTGGGTGAAACAGCCGTCAAAGCCTCGTCCATAGACCGCAATTTCGGCTTGTCCAGGCTCTGCAAACGGCTTGGCGAGTATAAAGCCGGAGTGTACCCGCCGGAAGCGGAGGACATGCCGAAAATTGAGCCGGAGCCGGTCAGCGAAGTTTTCATCGAGCAATGGCGGGAGTACCGGCAGGCTCGCGCCGATGAAGCGGAGCGCCGGAGAAGCGGCAGGAAGCGCGTTGCCGCCGACAGGCGGCGAATACGGGAGCGACAGCGGGAACAGCGGCGAAAGAGCCTTGCCGCCCTCGCGCCGCACGGCCTCCCCATGCTGAACATTGCCCGGCATTTTCTCAAGGAGCAACAGCGGGAAGAAAGGGAACGGCTACGGGAAGAAACGCCCAAGCCCACGCCGCTGGGCAGCTTCAAATATTGGCTTGGGCGGAAAAGCAACCGCCTTGCCAATCTCTGGCGCTTCAGGAAGCGCATAAGGCCGGATATGGAAGTCAGAAAATTCGAGTTTCCCAAAATCGGCAGTCTGGCCGCGCCGTACCGCGCCTGTCTGGAAATTCTGCAAAAGGAAAATCCCGGAGCTATCGACGCTTCCCGCATGGACAGCCTGCTTGCCCTGCACATGCGCCTTGCCGGATACACCCCGCAGGAAACCGCCAATGAAATGTACAGGCAGGCCCGTCCGCTCCGGCGGGAGAAAGAAAACCGCGACTGGATAGACTATGCCCGGCGCATGGTCTGGTACGCCTTTGGCGCACCCGGAGATATTGACCTTGCGGCGGCCAAGCCCACAAAAGAACTCATACAGACGTTTCAGAGGGAAGCGGAGCGGATTGAAGCCGAGCGGCAGAAACCCAAGCCGCCGGAAGAACAGCCGCAATACCGTATGAGAATGCGCTGAAACACGGAGAGCGCCCTCAAACAAGGCGCTCTCCGTGTTTTATCTAAAGCCGGTAGGCTGGCTTCAGACACTAAGACCATCACTTCACGGCGCTTTTCAAATCTCCGTACCCCTCTTTGTCCATGTCGTCATAGTGGATGAACCGTATCGCCAGACTGTTGATGCAATAGCGCAAACCGCCACGGTCTTTCGGGCCGTCGTCGAAGACATGGCCGAGATGCGAGTCGCCGACCCGGCTGCGTACTTCGGTGCGCAGCATACCGAAACTTCTGTCTTTGTGCTCGGTGACCACCACCGGCGAGATGGGCTTGGTGAAGCTGGGCCAGCCGCAGCGGGAGTAAAACTTGTCGGCGGAAGAAAATAGGGGCTCGCCGGTTACCACGTCAACATATATGCCCGGCTCTTCATTATCCAAATACCGGCCTGAAAAGGCCCGTTCAGTGCCGTTTTTCTGGGTTACATTGTATTGTTCCGGGCTGAGCAGCTTTTTCAGCTCTTCGGCCGGCGGCTTAGAGTAGTTGCTTGCGTCCAGCGAGTCTCTGTCGCTTGCAGGAATATCTTTGAGACTGTCAAAGCTGATATGGCAATAGCCGCCTGGGTTCTTTTTCAGGTAATCCTGATGGTATTCCTCGGCCGGATAGTAATTTTTCAGGGGTAGAAGCTCCACAGCCAGAGGCTGCGAATATTTGCCCTGTATCTCTTTCCAGACCTTTTCCAGAACCGGCTTGTCGGCTTCATCGGCGTAATACAGGCCGGTTCGGTACTGGCTGCCCAGGTCGTTGCCCTGCTTGTTCACACTGATGGGGTTGATGATCTTGAAAAACTGCTTGGTCAATGTTTCCAGGCTTACTTTGGCCGGGTCGTAGCTGACGTGCACGGCCTCGGCATAGCCGGTTTTTCCCGAGCAGACTTCCCTGTAAGTTGGTTTTTCAGTATTCCCGTTGGCGTAGCCGGAGGTGACGTCAAGCACACCCGGAATACGCGAAAAATATTCTTCCACACCCCAGAAACAGCCACCTGCGAAATAGGCATCTTTTAGGGGTTCAGTTGCTTGGGCGCTTACGCCAAAAAAGCCTGAGCCGAGTATGACCGCAGCCAGCATGAGTATATTTTTTTTCATAATATCACCTCTCTTGCGCGCCGAGGTTTGAAAGTTCCTTAATGACGCGCTCGTTGGATTCGTCTCCGACGCTTTGTTTGAACAGCCTGCCGTCCTTTCCCAGATAGACGAAAGTAGGGTAGGCTCTGATTCCGAATTCCTTGGTTAAAGCGCCGTTCTCATCGAAATAAATCGGGAAAGACAGGCCCTGCGCCTTGGCCCAGGCAGTGAAATCATCCTTGCCTACCTCGCCGTTCAGGCCGGGAGCGACCACGGAGATAACGGCTATATCTTCTGAGCCGGCATACTCGGCGGATAATGCCGCAAAATCCTCGAGACCGGCCAAGCAGAGCGGGCACCAGGTAGCCCAGAACTTTATACACACAGCCTTGCCCCGGAAATCGTCCAGGCTGGCCGGGGCGGCGTTAAGGGCCTGCATGCGGGCGGGATGCCTTTCAGAGTTTGAGACTGGCTCATTCTGCCCGGCCCTCAGCAACGTGATTTGCCCCCAAATCATCCAGCAACCCATAAGGATGATCAGGATACCCCCGGCAATTTTTATTTTGGGAAAATGCGGATATATGCCTTTGATGCGCCCAAACAGACTCCTTGAGCCAAGGGCCAGCACGGCAAAGGGCAGGCTCAGGCCGAAAGCATAGACCAAAAGCAGCCCGCCACCGGTAAGGGCGCTGCCTTGCTGTGAGGAAATGCCGAGCACTGCCCCCAGCACCGGCCCTACGCAGGGCGTCCAGCCGAAAGAGAAAAGAAAGCCGAGGGCAAACGCGCCGATCAAACCTTTGCGTGGATTGAAAGCCACATCCAGCTTTTTTTCCCGTTCAAGCAGGGGGATGCTGATCAATCCGGTCTGATGCAGTCCGAAGGCGATGATTATTGCACCGCAAGCCATAAAGAACCATCTGTTGCTTATGAGCCCGCCCAAAGCTCCGGCTCCGAAACCAAGAATGAAAAAGGAAGCGGCCAGGCCCGCAACAAAGGCAAACGCTTTAAAAAGGCTGGTGTTGTCTTGCTCCTGTGCGGAGTTAACGCCTCCGGAAAGATAGCCGAAATACACCGGCAAGATCGGAAGCACGCATGGCGAGAAGAAAGATAGAAGGCCAGCGGCAAACACCGTGGCTACAAATCCCATTGTGAGCATTTCCATAATATTACTCTATTGCATGACCACGCGCGGCCTCGTTACATGATTATTCTGACCGTGGTTCCTCGGCCTTTATGGCTCTCAATGTCGAGCGCCCAGCCGTGTTTGTCCACGATGAGCTTGGCGATATAAAGGCCAACGCCCTTGCTGTTTACCGCCTTGAAAGCCTGACTGGAACGGTTGATGATATTCTTTGCCGTTTCTTCATCCATGCCCTCGCCACTGTCAGTTATTTCGATTACGACGTTCCGGCCCTCGCGTTTGAGGCTTAGGCTGGCCCCGCCAGCCTGTGTGTACTTGATGGAGTTGGAAAGCAGGTTAATCAGCACCTGGGCCAGACGTACCGAGTCTGCCTCGATAATCACGTCCGGCTCAATATTGTAGATAAAATCCAGTTTTTTTTGCGCGAAGCCGCCCTCGTGGCCGATGGCGAACCCTGTGGGCCAGATCGGAAACGTTTACCTGGGTAATGTTCAGATCAAAGGCGTCGTTTTCGTAAATCAGGCGGTCTTCAAGCTCGTTAAGCAACTCGCCGGTGCGGGCAACTTCGGCGCGCATTGCCTCAAGCCGTTCCCTGTCCGCCTCGTAGATGCCGTCGAGCATGGCTTCAAGCTGGCTAAGCAAAATTTGCAGTGGCGTGCGCAGTTCGTGCGAAAGGCTGACGATTAGCTCCTGCCGGAATTTTTCCTGGTTAAGCAGCGATTCGCCAAGGGCGCTTGATGGAATCCGCGATCTCGTGCATTTCGGCCACATTGCCCTTGATGGCTATACGGGTTTGCAAGTGCCCGGTCGAATATCCTTGGCCGCCACGGCAATTTGCCGGATTGGCTTGGAGAGCCGGTAAAAGAACAGCATGGAGATGGCCGCGCCCCACCACGCTGATGCAGATTATTGAAAGCACCACCAGCCAAATGCCGCCGCCCCGGAATGCATCGGCTTCGGGTGAACTGATGTGGTTGCTGAAATAGCCGGCCGTAAGTTCGCCAACTGTTTTGCCGTCAACCGTTTATGGGCAGCCTGACCCGCGTGTACTTGTGGTTGGGGTTTGGCGCAACCAGCGCTCCACGCCTTTTTCACTGGTGTAAACAGTGTTTTCCGGCCAGGTCGGTTATGGTAAATAATCGCCGGAGAGTTTGGCTGCGGCCCCGGTCTCGCTGCCGTCATAGCCGTTCCAACTACCATACATCTTGTAGTGCATGGCCACCTGCATGACCAGCATGTGCTGGGTCTCTTCATGCACCTTGTCCACGTAATAGGAAAAGAAGCGGTCGATGATATGTAGGCCGAAAAAGATGAATACAACCACGGTGATGCCCGTTATCACCACAAAATAGGCCGTGAAGAGTCTGCGGAATGGCTTGTTTTTACGCATGGCGCTCCCCCCCAGGCTGTAGCCCTGGCCGTGAACGGTTTTGATAATCTCCGGCTTTTTGGGTCGTCTTCAAGCTCTGGCGTAGGTGCGCAATATGCACATCCACAATACGATCCATGCATCCGGCGAATCGATGTATTCACCAGTTTGTCGCGCTGACCACGGTTTTGCTGTTGCTGGCAAGGCAGAGCAACACCTTGTATTCATTGGGGGTCAGCTTGATTTCCGTCCTCGTTTTGCTG
>Ga0268356_10014_pt1 | contig 96058 bp, 94 predicted proteins | sample BioMet10_FD_194415 | JGI IMG/M metagenome (GOLD analysis project Ga0268356, IMG submission 194415) | Sewage microbial communities from Oakland, California, United States - Biofuel 10 (PacBio Assembly) | ecosystem: Engineered > Wastewater > Sewage > Unclassified | place: USA: California | collected...
CTGGGTCTTGCCGCTATCGTGACCTCGTTTGCAGCAAAGAAAGCTGCACCCGCCGCGGCGGCATAAAACAGATCTTTTTTTTATTTTCCGGGTCGACCGGGTTGCCCGGTCATAACGGTATGTTGTGGGAACTGCGGTATTCCCGCACGAAAAAAACAAAAAAGATTATTCCTTACTGCTCGACACGGTCTTGGTGCCGCGGAGAATGGCAATCCGCCCGGTCCGGATCAGTTCTTTTATCCCGAACTGGCGGAGCAGCTTCTCCATGGCATCGATCTTGTCCGAGTCCCCGACCACCTGGAGAACCACGGACTTTGCGCCCACGTCCACGATCTGTGCCCGGAAGATCGTTGCGATCTGCATGATCTCGGCACGGGTCTCGCCTTGGTCAGCGGTCACTTTGAACATGACCAGTTCGCGCTCGACCCGTTCGTTCTCCGTGATATCCGAGACCTTGATCACGTCGATGAGCTTGTTGAGCTGCTTCATGATCTGCTCTACCTGCGCATCGTCGCCGATGGCAACGATCGTGATCCGAGCTCATGTCCGGCTCCTCGCAGGTGCCGACCGCAAGACTCTCGATGTTAAACCCGCGCCGGGAGAAGAGGCCGGTGACCCGGGAGAGGACACCCTGCCCTGTTCTCCACGAGAACCGAAAGAGTGTGCGGCTTCATGATCGCGGATGCCCCCCGATCATCTCGCTGATGGCAGCCCCGGCCGGCACCATGGGGAAGACGTTCTCCTCGCGTTCGATCCTGAAGTCGAGTACGAACGGCCCGTCGTGTTCGAGCGAGGCCTTGATCGCGGGCACGACTTCGTCGCAGGACTCCACCTTGATCCCCTCGATCCCATAGGCCTGTGCGATCTTCACGAACTCAACCGGCGGGAGCTCGGTATACGAGTAGCGCCGGTCGTAGAAGAGCTCCTGCCACTGGCGCACCATGCCGAGGTACTGGTTGTTTAAGATCGCGATCTTCACCGGGATGTTGTACTGTGCAACGGTGCCCTAGTTCCTGGATGTTCATCTGGATGCTGCCATCACCGGCCACGTCAAAGACGGGCACGTCCGGCCGGGCGAAAGTGTGCCCCGAATCGCTGCCGGGAAACCATAGCCCATCGTGCCAAGGCCGCCGGAAGTGATCCATGTGCGGGGATGCCTGAAACAGAAGTGCTGTGCGGTCCACATCTGGTTCTGGCCAACCTCGGAGACAATGACCGCATCGCCTTTGAGGATCTCGCTCATCATCTTTATGACGAACTGCGGGTGGAGGACACCCGTCGTCCCTGCCGGCATGGAGCGGGTGGTGCTGCTTCCAGTACCTGACCTTCTTGTTCCAGGCATCGCAGGCACCGGCCTTTTTGATGCCCACAAGCATGTCCGTGAGGACCGATTTGACATCCCCGACAATCGGCACGTCCACGCGCTTGTTCTTCCCGATCTCGGCCGGGTCGATATCGATGTGGATGACCTTTGCATGCGGGGCAAAGGTGTCGATCTTCCCGGTGACACGGTCGTCGAACCGGGCCCCGATGGCAATCAAAAGATCGCATTCGGTGACTGCAAAGTTCGCGTATTCGGTGCCGTGCATCCCGAGCATCCCGAGATTCAGAGAGTGGTCGCAGGGAATGCAGCCAAGACCCATAAGGGTGGTCGTGACCGGGATGGCGAGCTTTGTAGCAAACTCAATGAGTTCCGGCGAAGCATTCGATGAGATCACTCCGCCGCCTGCGTAGATGAGCGGACGCTCGGATTCGGCGATCAGCGCAAGGGCTTTCTCGATCTGGCGCTTGTGCCCCTTGTACGTGGGGTTGTAAACCCCGGAGCTTTACGACATCGGGAACCCGGGGCTCCCTGACCTCCTTGGTATTGACATCCTTTGGGAGGTCGATAAGGATTGGCCCCTGGCGTCCCGTCCCCGCGATATAGAATGCCTCTTTTACCACCCGGGGGATCTCGGCCGTTTCCTTCACGAGATAGTTATGCTTCGTGACCGGCATCGTGATTCCCCTGGATAGTCCGATTCCTGGAAGGCGTCGTTTCCGAGCATGTACTGTCGGGACCTGGCCGGTGATGGCAACGACCGGGACCGAATCCATGTAGGCCGTGGCAAGCCCGGTGACCAGGTTACAGGCACCGGGGCCCGAGGTTGCAATGCATACCCCTACCCTGCCGCTCGCGCGTGCATACCCGTCCGCGGCATGCGCAGCTGCCTGCTCATGCCGTACAAGGATGTGCCGCAATGGTGAATCGTAGAGTTCATCATAGACTGGCAGGATCTGCCCGCCAGGGTAGCCGAACAGTGTGTCGACACCCTCGCGCTGCAGTGATTCGACGAGGAGTTTTGCCCCGGTTTTCATGGTCTGTCCTCCAAGAGCCGGTTCATACCGGCGATCATGGCTTCAACGCTCGCCATAATGATATCCGTTCTGGCGCCGCGTGAAGTAATTATCTTCCCGTCTTTACTTAACCTTACTGTCACTTCGACAAGGGCGTCCGTGCCGCCGCTGATCGCATCGACATGGTACTCTTCGAGACGGATGTTTAGCGGTATCCGCAACCGATTTTGCGAGCACCTGCATGGCGGCATCGACCGGGCCGTCGCCCGTTGCCGCGCCGGTGATCTCATTTCCCCGCACCTCAAGGGTTACGGAGGCGGTCGGGATCATGCTGTTCCCGGATACGACCGTGAACTGGCGGAGCCGGATCACCGGTTTGCACTCCATTGCCATGACCGCATCGGCAACTGCCATGAGATCGGAGTCGCTGACCCTCTTTCCGGAGTCCCCGAGATCCTTGATCCTCGATACGATTCGCTTTGAGCTGCTGCTCGTTCGGGGTATACTTCATCTCGTGGAGTGCGGCTTCGACCGAGGCAGAACCGGAGTGCTTGCCAAGCACGATCCTCCGCTTTCCTCCCGATCTGCTCGGGGCGGATGGACTCGTAGGTTGCCGGTTCCCGGAGCACGCCGTGGGCGTGGATCCCGCTCTCGTGGGTGAACGCCATCTCACCGACTACTGCCTTTGTTGACCGGTAAAGGGATGCCGGTGAGGACGCGAGACGAGGGTGGAGAGGGAGTAGATCCCCTCCTTTTTGATCCCCGTGTCGTACCCGTAGAGCACTTCGAGCGCCATCACGAGTTCTTCGAGCGGGGTGTTTCCCGCCCGCTCGCCAAGGCCGTTGACCGTGACGTGGGCGCAGGAAGGCACCGGCTTTTAAGGCCGCGACCGTGTTTGCGAGCGCAAAGCCGAGGTCGTCGTGGCAGTGGATGGAGAGCGGGAGCGATCTTTGCAAGCGGCGGGATGAAGCTCGCACACTTCTCCGGCGTGAGCACGCCCACCGTGTCGCAGAAGCAGAGCCGGTCGGCCCCGCGTTCCACCCCTCCGGCATAGACTTCGGCAAGGAATGCCTGGTCGGCTCTCGAAGCGTCCTCGCCCGAGAGTTCCACGATGAGCCCCCGGCTCTTCGCGTACTCGACCGAGCGCCAGGCCATCTCTTTGACCTGCTCCCGGGTCTTCCGGAGCTTCTTTTCGATATGGAGATCGCTTACCGGGATCACGAGGTGGACGGAGTCCGCACCGTTATCGGCGGCATAGTCGATATCCGCGTTTACTGCCCGGACAAAGGTGCAGGTCTCTACGGGCAGGCCGGCGCCGGAGATGAGCCGTATCGCGTCCTGTTCCCCGGTCGATGCCGCAGCCGAGCCGGCTTCGACAACATCGACACCAAGGTCTGCAAGCCTGGTTGCAATCTCTAACTTTTCATTCGGGTTTAACGATACACCCGGGGTCTGTTCCCCGTCCCGTAACGTGGTATCAAAAAAGCGCAGTTTACTGGCTAATAAACACTCACTCATGGTAGTAGACACCATGCTACATGAGTAAGGAAGGAGAATATAAAAACGTTAGGATGAGGTAAGTCCTGCATCGGAATATTTTACATCTCCGGGCCGGCATATTCCCGGACAGAGAATCTTCGGGTCGGTGCTGACAAAACATGGGCTGGAATCTCATTAGAAAAAAATATGGGGACGCAGGACGAGATTGCGGCAGTGATACAGGCCGACTGCACCACGTTAAAGCCCCAAACGACCCGGGGCGGACTGGGCGCAGCACTGGCAAAATGTCCTGCCAGTATACGCCCCGTGATATTCGTCAGATGGAGCAGAACTTCGGGCGATCGGTACGGGACCTTGCCCCGGAGTACAGAAAGGAACTCGAAGAGGCGATCACTGCCCACCTGCTCGGTAACCTACCAGAATATCCGGCTCATGGCGCAGCAGGGAGTATTCCGCACCCTAAAGCGCTCGGTGACCCCCCACGAGCAAAGTTACTGGGAGATGGTTGCAGCGCAGTGCCGGCCGGGCACGGGCGATATCCGGCTCCGGTTTTTGAAATTTTTACTCGGCGGCTTTGCCATGATCGTCCGGCAGGAACCGGGCCACCCGGTCGGAATGCGGTTTCCCGGCGGCGACCGGGTCCAGGAAATCGATGGCGTCTATTACTGCCCGGTCCGGGAGAAGGCCGGAGATGTGGATGCCGCCCTCTGCCCGTTCTGCCCGGCGCGGCAGACTCCCTTGAGTCGGGTACCTGCGTCCCCCGGTTGACGGAGCGAGAACAGGAAGCAGGAGTTCATCGATCAACTGCTACCGGTACCACAATTTCAATGGGTAATCAAATAGTTATTGAGTGAGGACTAATAAAATAATAATGGTACCAGTATTGTTTAACGTCGAAGAGACCGCATGCGCGATTACCCGAGCAACGTCACTAATCAGTTGTCCTGCGCATCTGCCCATCCTCTGTTTTATCCGATGATCGCAGTAAAAATGCAGCTTAAATATACCCTCTTTCTCAAATTGGAGCCAGAATTGCAGGATTGCGCATTTCGCTCCAGATTGGCTCAAAACAGGCTCCTATTCCGGAGTCTCCGGTTTTGCACAGGACAAACCAGCGGTTTAGGGTGATTCTATGCGCCGAATATTCATTTTGACCAAAATATTTATTTAATGGTAGAATAATCAAAATTATAACCCTTTCCGGTGGGAGGTGTGATGAAGATGGTTGCAGCAAAGAAACCGGCCGCAAAGAAGGCCCCAGCAAAGAAACCCGCCGTAAAGAAGGCAGCCCCCAAGAAGAAATAAATCCTGGGGCCTCATTTATCGTTTCTCTCTTATTTTTCAGGGTTTTTTAAAAAACAGACAACCTAAGATCAGGCCTGCTATTTTCTCCGATTGTAACAATTCCGGAGACATTTACGGTTCGTCACAAATCCAGCGCTCGATCAGGGCACGTGAAATACTCATCCTTGCCGGAAGCTGCGGAAGGTTATCCCGGCCAAACCAGTCCTGCATCCACGATCTCGTTGTTGTCGATCCCGATCTCCCCGCCGGCATACTCAGCAGTAAACCCGATCATCAGTGAATCGGGAAACGGCCAGGGTTCGCTCGCAAAGTACCTGATATTATTAACAGAGATTCCCACCTCTTCCCGTACTTCGCGGTGGAGTGCTTCTTCGAGCGTCTCACCGGGTTCGACAAACCCGGCAATAACGCTGTACATCCCTTCCGGGAACCGGGGGGACCGTGCAAGCAGGACTTTGTCGCCGTTTTTTATCAGCACGATAATTGCCGGGGAAATCCGGGGATAGTAAATACGCTTACAGGACGGGCACTGCCAGGCCCGCTCGGTCAGCACCGGTTCTGTCGGGGTCCCGCACCGGCCACAGAACCGGTTTGCTTTTGCACAGTCGATCATGCGGACTGCATATGCGGCAATGGCGAGATCCTCGTCTGGGATTTGTCCCCAGAGTTCCCTCACACCGGAAACGACACGCCCCTCCGGAAGCTGGGAACCCTCGGGAAGTTCGGCTGCAAAATAGATCTCACTTTCCCGCTCGCCCAGGTATTCGATGCGGAATTTATCCCGAAGCCCCGGTGCGGGGGACGACTCCGAATAAACATTTGGGGATTTATTCCCGCAGATGGCAACACCGTTCCCGGAGACATAGATCCAGCGGGCGGTCTTTTCCGGAACACCCGGGGGCAGTGGATACTGTCGGATCAGTCCTTTTACAGAAAATGCTGCATCGTGAGAAAGATCTGCATGGATGGGAGAATGAAACATCGGGCACCTGATGTACAGGATATTGGCTGCCGGGCATAAAGAAACGACAGGGATCCGGGAAACAACCGCACCGATTGGTTCTCCCAATCGGCGTCCTCTCAAGGATTTTGTAACAGGGTATCTGCTACAACAAACAGTGGTCTCCTCACGGCAGTACAGGAAAATTCTTCATTATTATTTATAAAAACCAATTCGGCCGGAGACCACAACGTTTAATGCAGGATCTGTTGAAAACTGCTGGAGCAATTATTGGGTATACGAACAGTACACCCGGAGAAGGTCGCATGGAATTTCCCGAAACTCCCTCTATAAGAAGAGCCCGCGCTGTCGGCCCGGCCGCACACCGGTCTCCATTTACTCCGCTTTTTGGCGCACATTCGCTGAAAGGACGGGAACATTATCGTATATTCTTTTGCGCGTTCGTACTCTGCCTTGCCCTGTTTGCCGGGGCTGCCGAGGCCGAGATGAGCCCTGCATCCATTGTGGCAGCCGGCAATGTCTATGTCTCCAATATCAGTTATGACCCCGCCACCTTTTTCACGGGTGATACCGGGACCGTAACCTATACCGTCACCAACGGGAACTCCAATACCACAGTCAGCATTAACCATGCAACATTTAGCGATACCAGTTTCCAGCTGGTCAGCGGGACCTACGACTCCTCGTCTACACTCGGTCCCCTCCAGAGCCGCAAATATATCTTCTCAATCGTGGCCACTGCAAACGACGGCACCTATTATCCCACCTTCTCTTTGAGTTTCCGGGATGCCGATAACCTGAACTACCGGGGAACGGTCAAGATCGATAACACCCCGCTCATCCTTACTGTCCAGGATAAACCCGATGCGTTCACGAAAGGAAAGAAAGACACCGTTACCGTCCAGATCGCAAACCCGCGTCAGAGCGATGTGAAAAATGTCATCTTCTCGGTCGCGGGAGCAAATGTCACGCTCACGCCATCAGACATGTTCGTCGGGAACCTGACAGCGGGTACAAGTCAGCGGGTAAACTTCTCGGTTACTCCGGATACACCCACTTCGCTTGCAGTAAACGTGGACTACGATAACGGGGATAACCACCACTCTGTCGGCATGGCCATCCCGGTCCCGTTCACCACGGACAAGCAGCAGGCACACCCGGTCATAAGCAATGTCGACATCAAGAATACTGCCGGGACATACCATGTCACCGGGGATATCACGAATGCCGGGCTCCTTACGGCAAATGGGGTAACGGTAACGTCACTTGCCCCGGCAGAACCGCAGGATCCCTACCAGACCTATGTGATCGGGGCCTTAAAACCGGACGACTTTGGCAGTTTCGAGATCTCGTTTACCGCCCCAAAAGGAACCGACAGCGTCCCGATCCAGGTGTCTTACAAGGACAAGGACGGGAACGTGATCGTCTCGGAACAACCGGTCGATCTCGGTGATGCGGTACTAACCAAGGACACCGACAGCCAGCCCAGTCTCCTTCCGATAGTTGCGGTCATCCTTATCATAGCACTGGCCTGCGGCGGATATCTCTACATGAGAAAGCGGAAAAACCAGTAAGAGACCACCCAGTCATGCCGCCGGTTATCCAGTTTTCCGATGTGGTAAAGGTCTACCCGCTCAGGTCGGGCGATGTCGTAGCCCTCGACCACATTTCCTTTGAAGTGGAGCATGGTGAGTTCATATCGATCATGGGGCCGTCGGGATCGGGCAAATCGACGCTCCTAAATCTCATGGGCTGTCTCGACACCCCCACGTTTGGGGATATTTTATCTCCGGGATTGGTGTCCGGGCCATGAGCGATGTCGAGCTCACGAACCTGCGAAGGGATCGGATCGGGTTTATCTTCCAGTACTTCAACCTCTTTCCCCTCTTAAATATCATCGAAAATGTCAGTTTCCCCCAGATGCTCAAGAGCCAGAAACAGGTAGATGAGAAAAGAGCCATCGAAGTCCTGCAAGCCGTCCAGCTGGACGAGCACCTCTATACTCATACGCCGCTCGAATTATCCGGGGGCCAGCAGCAGCGGGTTGCGATTGCCCGGGCACTCATCAACGACCCCGATATCCTGCTCTGCGATGAGCCGACCGGCAACCTCGATTCAAAGACCGGGGCAAGTATCATGGAGCTCATGAGCGACCTGCACCGGAGAGGCTCGACCATCATCGTGGTCACCCACGATCCCAACATTGCCGAGTATACGGACCGGACGATCCGGATCGTTGACGGGAGGATTGCAGAATGACCGGGATATTCTGGGAGATCTCGAAACGAAATATCCGGATCCACATGCTCCGGTCGAGCCTTGCGATGCTCGGGATCATCATCGGTGTCGTTGCCATTGCATCCATGGGAATCCTCGGAAACACGATCGTCCAGGAAGTTTCTTCCAGTCTTTCATCGGTGGGAGACAGCGTGATCGTGACCCCGTACGCCGGCGGAGGCGGCGGATTCGGTGGCGGCGGTTCAAATAACATGTACCTCACCAACCAGAACTTCCAGCAGATAAAAAGGTCCGTTGCACCGAATGTTGCTATCCCCGTCATGTCAACATCTGCGCACATGAAAGTCGGCGTAGGAAGTGATGATATCGTTGCAGCGATTTACGGGCTTCCTCCTGACGATACGAAAAAACTGCTCCCCGATCTCGAAGCCGGCGATTACAGCAACGGGAACTCCGGCTGCCTGGTCGGGACAACGTTTGCAAAAGACCATAACATCAAGGTAGGTTCCCGGATCTCGATCGGGCAGAACGGGGAATACGGTACGCTCCGGGTAACCGGTATTATCAAAGAACGGGGAATGAGCTTCGATATCAGCACCGACAATGCCCTTGTCGTGACCAAGGACTGGTTCGAGAGCGCGTTTGACCGGTCGAATGACGAGTTGAACGAAGTCGTCGTCAAGGTGACAAAAGGGGATACCGCCGATATCAAGACCACCATCGAAAAACAGCTCAACCGGAACACGAAAGACAAGACGGTTTCCGTGATCGACAGCAAGGCGACCCTTGCAACCATCTTCGAAACATTCGGCATGGTTACCACGTTTGTCACGGCTATTGGCGGGATTTCGATGATCGTTGCCGGCGTCTCCATCTTTAACATTATGATGATGTCCGTAAACGAGCGGATAAAAGAGATCGGGATCATGCGGAGCATCGGTACCCAGAAAAGGGAGGTGATGAGCATGTTCATCTTCGAGGCAATCATTATCGGTGTTGTCGGGAGCGTGATTGGAGGACTTCTCAGTATCGTCGCGGGCTATGCGATAAGCTCCCTGATGTTTAAGACCACCGAGTATCTCTTCACCGTGGCGAGCATGTTATCGGTCGCCGAAGGTGTCGGGTTTGGCATCGTTATCTGCCTTCTCTGCGGGCTGTATCCGGCATGGCAGGCGGCAAACCTTAACCCGATCGATGCCCTGCGGCATGAATGACGGATTAACCCAGATTGGTGTCTCCGCCCGGAGCGCACTCCTTTTTTATAACCAGTTATGCGCTCTACCCTGCTCATGCGGGCATCGGGATGGCTGTTTTTAAAACTCTGCGGCCGGTTATGCTTCTGCCAGTGTACCGGACCAGTATAATTACTCATGGAATACCTGTTTTTACCAAAAAATAAAATAAGCAACAGGTTTCATTAAAAAAACATGTTTGTTCCAACGAGGCTCTTTTTCACCAAGGGGGTGGGTATCCATAAGGATCGTCTTGCATCGTTCGAACTGGCGTTAAGGAAGGCCGGTATCGAAAAATGCAACCTCGTGTACGTGTCAAGTATCTTCCCGCCGAAATGCAAACAGATCCCGACAAGGAGCGGTCTTAAGGAACTCCAGTCCGGCGGCATCACGTTCTGCGTTATGGCAAGAAACGAGACAAACGAACCAAACCGCCTGGTCTCTGCGGCAATAGGTCTTGCGCTCCCAAAAGATGTCGAAGAGTACGGGTACCTCTCCGAGCACCATGCATTTGGCGAGACACAGGACAAGACCGGGGAATATGCCGAGGATCTCGCGGCAACGATGCTTGCAACCACGCTCGGTATCGAGTTCGATGCAAATGCCGCGTGGCAGGAGCGTGAACAGATCTACAAGGCAAGCGGCAAGATCATCAGGACAAAACATGTCTGCCAGTCCGCACAGGGCGACAAGAACGGGCTGTGGACAACGGTCATTGCTGCAGCAGTTTTTCTTTGATATTTTTATAAAACGCAAGTGCCAAATATGCCAACCCCATATTTTCTGGTATGAAAGCGATTGGTTTTCTCGTGGCAGCCATTCTGGTCTGCCTTGCTATTGCCTGTGCCGGATGCACAAATTCGTCGTCTCCGACTGCACAAACGGGATCCGACAGTTCAGTTCCCTCTTCTGTTACTACATCCACGACCCTTACGACCAGCCCGACCGATGCGATGCCGGAAAACATCGCAGTCACGGTTACGGTAGATGAGAAGGATTACCTTGGCAAGATCCCGGTCACGTTCGATGGCGGCCGGGGGCAGGTCAATGTGAAAAGCATCACCTGTACACTTACGCGGGCTGACGGGACAACGCAGACCATGACGCTTGGTTCCAACAAGGGAGACCAGATAAAACTCGATGGAACCCGGGGCAGCGGCTCGCTCACCGGGCAGACCGACCGGGTTCAGGTCTCCGTCACGATGAACAACGGCCAGACCTACAAGATTGCCGATGTCCTCCGCGAGTATCGCTCCCGTGCATAAGGGACAAGCCCTTTTTTCTCTTTTGTGCAAAAGTACAGCACCATGCAGGTGAACTGGCGCAGGATCCCGGCCGCACACAACTCCTTTGCCGTGCTCTCTGCCGCATGCGAAACTGGCGGCTGGCATCTCTGCCCGGTCTCCGCACCGGAACGGGATATCACCTGCTATTCCCTCAATTCAATAAACGAACACCGCTTCCGTGACGAGATCGCGGATGCAGACTGCATTACGATTGTTGGCGGCCCGCATGCAACTGCCTGTTACCGCGACGTTGCCGCTTACGCAGACTACGTTATCGTTGGGGAGGGGGAGTACACCCTCCCACGGCTGCTCAGGGAACTCGATGCAGGCCGCAACGGGCATGTTCCCGGGGTAGCCGCGCAGGACTGGTACGAACCGGCCCGGGCCAGTGTCAGGCTCGATGCATACCCGGCATTTTCTGAAGTAAAAGGATATATCGAGATCTCCAGGGGCTGCCCGTTTGCCTGCGGCTACTGCCAGACACCGCAGATCTTCGGTCACTGCATGCGGCACCGGTCCATTGACGCAGTTGTGCGATATGCAAACCGGCACTCACAGGTACGGTTTGTCACGCCGAATGCCTTTGCTTATGGATCCGACGGGATCCACCCGAGGTTTGATAAGATAAAAAAACTCCTGATGCGGCTGGAACACGATATCTTTCTCGGGACATTCCCGAGCGAAGTCCGGCCGGAATTTATCTGCAGCGAGTCGCTTGCCCTGATCACCGATTACTGCTACGAACACGAAACTTGCATTTCGGCGCCCAGTCCGGGAGCGATGCAGTCCTCTCCCGGCTGCACCGGGGCCACACGGTTGCCGATGCAATCCGGGCGGCGGAGCTCTGCCACGATGCCGGGATCATACCGATTGTAGATTTTATTGTCGGGTTCCCGTTCGAAACAGATGATGAGCAGGAACAGACCGTCGAGGTCCGTTAAAACCGTTGCACGGATAGGGAAACGTCCACCTCCACCGGTTCATCCCTCTCCCGGGCACTCCCCTCGCCGGGACGCATGCGCGATCGCTCCTTAGTGCAACGGAAAAAACCTGCGGCGCTCTTGCCCTCGGAGGAAGGCTGACCGGCTCGTGGAACGATCCCTCGGTAAGGTTTTATTAGACGCCGTTTGCAATAATATACCATGAAAGATGTGCTTTTATTAGCAGATCTCCATGGTCAATTCGGTAAAATTGATTCATTTCTGGAATTGAATCCGGAAGCTGTATTTATTGCAGGCGATATCACCAATATGGGTCCTGTGGACACTGTTGACGACGTGCTTTCACGTATTGACGTACCCTGTTTTGCGGTACCCGGCAACTGCGATCCAAAAGAGATCCTCGATACGCTCGAACATTCGGACGCAGTCTGTCTCCACGGTTCTGCAATGAACCTGGGGAAGATGACTCTTGTTGGTGTCGGTGGTTCGAACCCGACGCCCTTTAACACGCCGTTCGAACTGACCGACAAGCAGATCGACGATCTGCTTCACCGGTGCAATGGCCAAGATGGAGAAGACCGTACACAACGTGCTCATCTGCCACGCTCCGCCTTACGATACACTTGATATCGCAAACGGCGAGCATGTGGGCAGCCAGAGCCTTGCCCGCCACATCAACGACTTCGACCTTATCTGCTGCGCCCACATCCACGAGCAGCGCGGGGTAAAAGAAGTCGGCGGGACAAAAATCGTCAACCCCGGCCCGGCAATGGACGGCTACTGTGCCATGCTCCACTTCGGGACCGAGGCAAAAGACATTAAAATCGAACTCCTCACTGTTTAGACAGGACGAGTTCGAGGTACGAGGCGAGGATCGGCTCGCCACTAATTCCCATCTCTTTTGCAAGAGCTGAAATTTTTACTTCTGCACCTGCGCCGTTTTCTTCAGCCATGATCTCGATCTCGACAAATGTGCCCAGACCTTCGACAGTATCAAGCGCAAACGCAGCGTCTGCCAGCCGGTAATTCTCCCGCCACTTGTTTACTTCAGCAGTTTTTGTAAATCCGAGCCGGAGCAAGGATCTTTTCAAAGACTTCGCCGGATTCTATCGTGGTGTTGAGTTCTTCCCGTGCCTTGAGCCCGTATTCTTTGAGTTTTTTCCCTTTGTACGTCAGGAGCGTGTGGTCCCCGTAATACCGGACCCTGAGCGCCTCGTCGGTTTTGCCAAAATCCCGGTGCGGGGCATTGTAATAGATATCGTGCTCATGGTCTCTTCCGGTAAATTCTGCACCTTTTTTTATGAGGCGCTCCCGTACGGAATCAAGTGATGGAACCGCCACCTTGAGTTCTATTTCAAGCATAGTCGTGCCACACTTTTATCTGTCCCTGTTGTGATTTAATATGACAGGTACGATTATGGCAATAAAAGATGGAGATTTCGTAAAGCTCAGTTATACCGGCAGCGCAAACGGCATGGTCTTTGATACCACCGATGAGGATGCAGCAAAGAAAGCAAACATCCACACCCCGTCTGCCCTTTACGGCCCGATCGTTGTTTGTGTGGGCCAGAAACACGTGATCACCGGTCTTGACGAAGAACTGGTGGGAAAAGACGCCGGCACCGAAGCTGACGTCACGGTTCTCCCGGAAAAGGCCTTTGGCGAACGCGACCCGAAGAAGGTCCAGTCGTATGCAAAGAGCAAGTTCCCCGAGAAGCCGGTCCGCGGGCAGAGAGTGAATGTCGGCGAAGAGGGCGAAGGCACGATTGTCGATGTCATTGGCGCCCGCGTGATCGTGGACTTCAACTCGCCGCTCGCCGGCCAGACGCTCGTCTACCATTACAAGGTTCGAAGAGGTTATAACCGATCCGCTCGATGAGTTCAAGGGTCTCATCCGCCTCTATGCGGGTAAAGAGATGGAAGTTGCACTCGCAGATGGCAAGGCAACGGTCACTCTCCCGCCGGGCATCAACTACGACCGCCGCTGGCTTCTCTGGCGCGGCCGGATCCTCCATGAAGGCTTCGAGCTCGTCAACGGCATTAATGAGATTGTCCTTGTCGAGACCTTCAAGAAGCCGGAAAAGAAAGACGCATAAAACTATAACTAATCCTTTTTGATTCTTTTTAGGGTATTTTTTCCCGGACTAACGCGTTGATCTCTTTTACCGGAATGGGATAATTATCCGGTTCAGGTTGAACAATTTTTTATGAATGGCCGGTCATCACGACTGCATGAAAATTCCACAGAGAATCGCAATTCTCTTCGCGGGACTTGTTATTATCAGTGCGGCCCTGATGGGATGTACTGGCAGTACCACGGAAAACACGGCTACAACGACATCTGACGTGACAACGACAGCGACAACAGCCACACCGGAATATTCAACCGGTGATATTGTAGGTAGTTCATCGTCGGCATCGTCGGCTTGGCTGATTACCGGTTATGATACGTCGTCCGATTCTTATACCCGGGCATTCATTTACAAGAACAGTGACGGTACCTGGGGATACCGGGTCAATGCGGATACCGAGACTGCGAAACGATCGGTCATGGAAAAGGTATACACGGTCAGGCTCGCCAGTGTTACAATCGCATCGGTACCAACCGCAGCCCCGACAGCAACTTCCACGGCAGTAACTGTTAAGACCACAACTACCACTGTCACGGTTACCACCACTGCCACAACGACAACAGCGCCAAAACCTTCCTTTAAGGATATGGATCCTGATGAAGGGTATATTAATGAGACCGTAACCTCTACGATTACCGGATACAACTTTGTCGAGACACCAACGGTAAAACTGACCAATTCGGGTTCTTCGACAATCACTGCATCGAGCGTGACCTTCGACTCAGACTCGCAGATCGAAGCCACATTCGATATTCCCGACACTGCTACGGTGGGACCGTGGAGCATCGTGATTACCAATCCGGATGGCCAGTCATACACCTACCAGAACGAGTTTACTGTCCGCGAAGATACTGATGATTAATAATAAAAAGATGAGATCGCAATAAGGGATAACTATACCGGCATTACTGCCCCTATTTTTTGTTGAAACAGTTTTTATTAATCCTGCCGGGCAATGGTTGTATATGAAAAATGCTGCGAAGTTTTTGCTGATCCCGGGAATACTTCTCATCGTGTGTATCCTGTGTGCCGGCTGTTCGAGTTCAACCGGCACGACAGATTCAACCACAACCGTCCCGACAACAGAGGTAACGAGTACAGCTGCAGCGGCCCTGTATTCTGCCGGAGATATTGTAAAAAGCGCCTCGGCATCGTCCGGCACTGCCTGGCTGATCATCAGTTACGACCCGGCTGCCGACATGTATACGCGTGCCTTCATATACCAGAATACCGATGGCACCTGGGGTTACCGTATGAATTCAGATACTTCGACTTCGTCGCGGGCATCGGTCGAGAAGATGTACCCGGTCAAGGTGACTTCGGTCTCGGTCTCCGCAGTAACAATTAAGAGCGCAGCAGTCGCTTCAGCCACGACGGCCACAACTGCAGCCAAAACAACGACCGTAACCGTAAGTACCACGGCAACAACAACTGCGCCGAAACCGACATTTAAAGATATGATCCCCGATGAAGGGAAGGCTGGGACTACGGTTTCGATTACCGATCTTGTTGGCAGCGGTTTCCAGAGCGGGGCAAGCGTCCAGCTGACAAAATCCGGCAGCACCAGTATCAACGCAACGAGTGTTTCTCTTGTCTCCACATCGCACATGACCTGTGCTTTTGCTATTCCTTCAGATACTCCCTCCGGGACATGGAACATCGTAATCACAAACCCTGACGGCCAATCTGTAACGTATTCGAATTATTTCACCATCCACGGGTCTACTTCGTCGGCTTCGACCACTGCTACTTCGACAACTGTAGCAGGATCCTCATTCACTATCACCAGTGTAACTCCCTCCCCATTAGCCATTGGCGGTACAACTGGATGGATGGGAACACTGACCATTGTTACCAGCAAAGCGGTGCAAACAGGTACAGGCCTTCAGGTAACACTCTCCCGGAGCGGGTATAACACAATCTATGTCTACAATCCTCAGGTAAGCACTGCTGGTACAACAATTACCGCCAATATCAACCAGCCGGTTTACTCCGGGACCTGGGATGTCAAGGTGACCAACCCTGATGGTTCCTTTGGAGTTCGTACCGGCGGACTTTCGGTTACCTGATTGAAGGATTTTCTCATCTTCGCTTTTTTTTAATCTGAAACCTGTGTTGAAAGAGCGAACCTGTTCTTGTGTCAACGGTACTTTCGCAGAATGTCAGACTACATCATTATGGAAATGGGAGGATATACCGCTGTATTTCCGGATCGGAACGATCTGTTTTTTTATCCCTGAAATATCAACAAACCTCAGCCGATCCCGGGATTCTTCACGTTATACCAATAGGTATTATCCCGGATGCCGGCAAATAAATGCCTATGGCAGATCCCCTACCCGATGACGAGCCCTGCCGGCAGTGCGGACTCTGCTGTCGGATCTTCGGTCCCGGTATCGCACCGACCCCGGAAAATGTCTATGCATGGATACAAGAAGGCCGGACCGATATCCTTTCCTGGTTTGTTGCATTCATGGAAGACCAGCCGCCGGTCAAGTGTACCAGACTCCAGACCGAAGATCTCGGGAACGTGGTTTTTTTTGAGATGCGCCACCCGGAAACCGGGGAATACGTTACGGTCTGCCCGTTTTTGAAACGGCTTTCAAAAGAGCAGTATATCTGCGGGATCCACCGGGTAAAACCCGATATGTGCTGGAACTACCAGCCCTGGATCTGGGGAGAGACCTATTTTAACCGGTGTAAAGGGCTCGCACGGAATCAGGGTCGGGGCTTTCCCGATACAGACTAATGAATTTGATACAGATATGCCACAAGAATAAGCAAATCGCAGAAAGATCCGGAGAAGCTCATTTCAATAAACGGGTGTCCCTGCCAGAACCCCGTTACTTATCTCAAACTAATACGGGAACCTATTAAGGCAGAGGGCATTACACTACCATAAGGTAATTCCTGTGCTGTTCGAACTGCTCGATCTCGTGATCGGTATCGCCTTTGGATTTTTTCACCGGGGAAAAGAGGACTATATTGGCATTCTCCGGAACGGGGCAATTGCCGGGATCGCTGCCGGTGTCGTCTTTGTTCTCGCAATGTATATCCTCTCGCCCGCTACGGCCGGTTCAGAGTTTGGGTATTTTGGCCCGCTCGGGGTAATTGTGGAAATTCTTATCTATGTCGTTATCTTCATGGCTGGGACGTTCATCGGCGACCGGATAGAAGGTGCCATGAATAACTGATTCCCATGCCGAAATCCCCGGGGCAGTAAAAAGGTTGTCCTCATCAGGATACACACAGTACCCGGATCCCTCTGGCGTCCCGAAAAAAACGCGTGAATTAAATATTGCCGGCGTCATTCATAACTAATGGATCGATCCGGGCAGTGGCCATTTTTCCTTGTCCTGCTCCTTCTCGTGCTCCTGCCTTCCTGTGCCGCTGCTGCACAGCCGTCCGCTCCCGCAAACGAAACCGTGAAGATCGGCGTTTATATGGTCGACTTCAACCGGGTTGATGTAGGCGCCGGCACGGTCAGTGCGGATTTTTATCTGACGCTTGCCTCGGACACTCCGGTCTCGATCGACGATATCGAACTGATGAACGGTGTTATCTCCTCAGTCAGTACGACCCGCGATACCCCCACAGAAAAAGAATACCGGATCAACGCGGTCCTGACAACCGAACCGGATCTCACCCGGTATCCTTTTGACCGGCACATCCTTTCGGTAAAGATCGAACCAAAATTCGAGAATGAGAGCCGTATGATTCTTGCGATCGACCCGGAAAATACCGGTCTCGATCCGGAAGCCGACCTTCCGGGCTGGTCAATCAACGGTACGGACGCGTATGTTACTCACCGGGCGTATCTCAGTGGGGAAACCCCCTATTCACGCGCAGTATTCGATTATGGGATCGCCCGCGACGCAACGTCCACGGTCTTAAAGTTCTTTCTTCCGATCCTGCTCATCGTGATTGTTTCCCTTTCCTCGCTCCTGATGAAGACTGCAGCCCGCCTTGGCCTGAACGCCTCGATGTTCCTTGCAGCCGTGCTCATCCACTGGCGGATTGCCGACGATATCCCGCTGGTTGCGTACGCCACGTTTTTGGATATCTTTATGATAATCACGTATGCGACACTGGTGATGGTGCTGATCTCGGGCATCCTGATCCTGAAATATACAGATAACGGCGAGACAGAAAAAGTCAGAGAGATCAATTTCTGGTCGATCCGGATTATCCCCGCAATCACTATTACCCTGTACCTTATCGTTTTGTTTTTCTTCTCGGGTAATGTGGCATTTAAAAAAAGCATCTAAACCCATAAATATGCCTCCTTCCCACTACTGGCCATGAGCGAAGAGAAAGCCAGAGTGCGTGACATCCTGCGGAAAAGAAAAGATGCAATGACGCCGGAGGAGCGGGCAGAAAAGAGCGGACTTATCGCCCGGCACCTCATGCTTTTGATCGCCGAGGGAGAGACGGTGATGGTCTTTACCTCCAAGGAAAAGGAGGTCAATACCCGGCCGCTGATCGAGGCACTGTTCGAACAGAAAAATCCCGTGGTTGTCCCGATTATCCAGAAAGAAGATGTCAGCCTCCGGCTCTCGTACATCCGCAACATGTCCGTGCTCGTGCCCAGCACCTTTGGCGTGCCGGAACCGATAGGAAACGAGATCCCGGCAAAGCCGCAGGATGTCGACACCATCATCCTCCCGATGCTCGGTTTCGACCGGGCCTGGCGGCCGGATCGGGTACGGGGCCGGGTATTACGACCGGTTCCTCGAAAAGAACCCGGACCTCACGAAGATCGGCATTGCATTTGGCTGTCAGGAAATGGACGGGCTTCCGATCGATCCAAACGATGTCCGGATGGACCTGATCGTGACCGAAGACGGGGTTGTATACGATGGCAGCGGGAAACGCCATGGAGCCTGACGGAGTAATTATCCTCGATACGTTTGCCGAGGCATTCCCGGTCTGGCTTTCAAGGGTAATGGTGACTGCCGATACCCCGGAATGGGCCCTGGCCGCTGCAACTGAGGCAACGGGTTTTGCAACTTCGAAGATCTATTGTCCCTGCGAGGCGGGGATCGAGCGGCCGCTTTCCCCCTCCGAGACCCCGGACGGGCGGCCCGGGTATTCAATCCTCATCTGCACGGAAAAAAAATCGATGAAATCCTCGGTTGCAGCCCGGATCAGCCAGTGCATCCTCCCGGCTCCCACCGCTTCCGCATTTGACGGTCTCCCCGAAGCAAAGGACCGGTTCTATACCCGGATGCACTACTTTGGCGACCGGTACGAGGAGCGGTGTGTTGTCGGGAACCGGAAGTGCTGGAAGATCCCGGTGATGGAAGGATGGTACACGGGCGAGGAGCGGTTCGGCCTTGTAAAAGGAATTGCCGGCGGGAACTTCCTTGTGATGGCAGAAGACCGGGCCGCTGCCCTTGCCGGTGCTGAAGCGGCAGCGGAAAAAAATTGCTGGAACCCCGGATGTTATCATGAGTTTTGCCGGAGGCATTGTCGGCAGTGGATCGAAAGTCGGTTGTAAAAACTACCGTTTCCCGATGCCGGCGAGTACGAACCACCGCTGGTGCCCTGCACTCAAAGAAAAGATCCCGGATTCACTCGTTCCCGAAGGCATGAACGCGGTGTACGAGATCGTAATCAACGGATTTGACGAAACAGTCGTTGCCGGCGCAATGCGGGAAGGGATCCGGGCAGCAGCAGCAACCGGGAAGGTCCGCTATGTCGGTGCCTCGAACTTTGACGGCAAGCTCGGGCAATGCCGGATCTCTTTAAAAGATCTCTTTACCTGACCGGTTTCTCTGGCTCCCGGACAACGGACACTGCAGGCAACAGGCAGGTTTTCTGTTGCCGGCTTTTTTTTAATCCTGTAAACCGGGTTCTGAAAAAATCCTATCCCGAATACAGACCGCACCCTCCAGGCCATATGCACGGTACGATTCCTTATATCCTTTCACGGGAAGGGAAGATCATGAGCTTCCAGAGCGATTTTATCCGGGCGATCCATGAAAAGAAACTTGTGGCGGTGACCGCACGCACCGATGACAAGGGAACGATTAAGCGTACCTGCGTGCCGCTCGATTACGGGCCGAGCGGCCGGCCACATGACGGGGCGGACCGCTACCACTTCCGCGACGTCTCAAGCCCGACCGGCGAGCACCCGTTCATGATCCTCCCTTCGCAGCTGCTCGATCTCACCGTGCTCGATGAGACCTTCGAGCCGGGAAAACACGTACACGGGAAAACCAGATGGTCTGTTCACCGGGACTGGGGAAAATTCTCGTAATTGGTCACGGAAGGCGTGACAACCATGACCCGGTCCTTCCAGAGGTTACCGGATTATTCTTTTTTATCCTGCACAATATCCCGTTCACTGTTTCAGTACGGAAACTGAATCATCAGATACGGCACCCGAATTTCATGGAGAAGTTCATGTGGCTTGACTGCCGAGTATACCGGGATGAAACTGGGCGTGCTCTGCTCGGGGGGCAAGGACTCGTGGTTCGCATGCAGCCTGGCACGGGAAAAAGAGAAGGTAGCCTGCCTCATCTCCATCCGGTCAAAAAACGATGCAAGTTACATGTTCCATACCCCGAATATCCACCTTGTCCCGCTTCAGGCCGAGGCGGCGGGGATCCCGCTTGTGACCGTTGAGACCGAAGGGATCGAAGAAGAAGAGCTTGCCGATCTCTCGCAAGCCATCCGTCTCGCGGTGGAACAATACCGGATCGAAGGCGTGGTGACCGGTGCCCTGATGTCGGTGTACCAGGCAACACGTGTCCAGCGGATCTGCCGTGACCTCGGGCTCTGGTGTTTCAACCCGCTCTGGTACACGGACCCGAATGCGTACATGGAGCGTCTGATCGGATCCGGTTTTTCTCTTCTCATCACCGGTGTTTTTTCTGCCCCGTTTACCAAAGAGTGGCTGGGCCGGGCAATCGACCGTGAAACGCTTGCTGACCTCCGCCGGTATGTAAAGACCGACCGGATCACGCTGACCGGTGAGGGCGGCGAGTACGAAACGCTCGTGCTCGATGCCCCGTTCTTCCGGCAGCGGATCATAATCCGCGAATCGGAAACAGAATATGCAAACTATCGCGGTGTCCTCCGGATTTCCCGGGCGGAGCTGGTACCGAAATGATTTTCCTTGTCGATCTTTCATGGAAAGCCGGCTCCCTCTCCCGGGATGAGTACGTAGCCCCGGTCGCCCGGATTGTTTCAGCTGTCGGGCATCCATGCCGGGAAATTCATTTTTCAGAGGTCCCCCCATCGGGGATCGCGGATGCGGACGGGATCGTTCTCTGCGGGACGGCGCTTAAGGACAACGCCTTTACAGAAAAAATTCAGGGCCTCGCGTGGATCCGTGACGCGAAATGCCCGGTAATCGGGATCTGCGCCGGGATGGAAGCGATATGTCTTGTCTTTGGGGGCAGGCTCCGGCCGGCAGCCGAGATCGGCATGACGGATATCCGGGTAACACAACCGGATCCCCTCCTTGGCGAGCCCCGGACTTTTACCGCGTACGAGGTCCACGCGTTTGCCTGCGAACCGCCGACCGGATGGCTGGTGACTGCTGTTTCCGATACCTGCGTGCAGGCTTTCCGGTACCCGGACCGGCCGGTCTTTGGCGTCATGTTCCATCCCGAGGTCAGGAACGATCTCGTGGTCGAACGGTTCTGTAGGCTCTGTATGAAGCCGTGAGCCAGAGAGAAAACACCCGATAACTACCCGGGGATTTTGGAAAATAAAAAAAGTTGTTACGCCCGCTTCAGCGAGTCGATGGTAACAATAAACGGCGGAGTATCGGTTGTGTACACCAGTTCGATCTCATTTTGCGAAACGATGGTGCAGTCCGTGTCGTATCCCCATCCCCGTTTGTCAGCGTAAACGACTTCCCGTCGCGGCTTATGGCGCCGGCAAACCGTACGGCATGGGGTGTGTTGTCCTCGGTAAACCGCATGGTGCCCCAGAAGATCCGTCCGGTCTGGTTTTCTACGACCATGGTCATGGTGCTATTGGGATACGAGACATACCCGGTGCCATTAATATAGCCGGTCATGGATCCGGTCCAGGTCCCGGTAAGATCGGGTACCGTAGTTTCCGATGTGGCGGTAGTCGAACATCCTGCAACAACAATGACGATAAACAACGCCAAAAGAAATACAAAAAAACCCTTCATGGTATACACGTGTCTTTTGCCGGAGATAATAAAATACCGAAAAAAAAGCAAAAAACAGGATTTTTTTGTTCGTGTAAAAAAACAGGTTTTCATTTTTTGCAGGACTTTTAGACTTATCCCGGTCATAAGATTTCCCCGCAAAAAATAGTACGGGTTTAACAGGACCGGTGCAGATATACGTGCTGTTCTATGAAGATTATCCGCCTGGTTCCTCAATATGCTATAATCGCCGGGGTCCTGGCCCTGGCACTTATCCTCTCCGTAAGCACCGGCTGCCTGCAGCAGGACAGTACCCCTGCCGCATCTCCTGCCGGCAGCGAAACCCTGCCCTACACAGGAAACTACACGCCCGGTGAGATCACCGGGATCTGTAAGAATGCAACAGAAACAGCAAACGCCTCGCTTGCTGCAATCGTTGCGATCCCGCCGGAGAAGCGGACGTTCGACAACACGTTTGTCGCATTCGACCGGATAATGACAGACTATGCCGACGCTACCTTTACGCCTTCGCTGATGGGGTACGTCTCCCCGGACCCGGTCATTGCAAAGGAGGGCATGGAAGCCGAAGAGTCCACGACCATCTTCTCCGATTCGGTGTACTCGCGAAAAGATCTCTACGAGGTCCTCAAAAGCCAGGTGCCCCGAAATGCCGATGAGGCACGGCTCTACAATGTTACGATTCAGGAGTTCGAACACGACGGCCTTGAGCTCCCGCAGGAAGAGCTCGACACGGTCGTTGACCTGAAACGGAACCTGACCGGACTTGAATCGGAATTCTCGGCAAACCTCAACAGCGACAACACGACTCTCGCGTTTACCAGCGACGAACTTGCGGGCGTCCCGGCCTCTTCGCTTGCCACGTTTGGCCGCGCCCCGAACGGCTCGTACCTTGTCACCACGAAATACCCGGATTACATCGCGGTGATGACCTACGCAACGAACAACCAGAGCCGGGAACGGATGTATGCTGCTGATCTAAACATACAGGCCGATACAAACACCCGGCTTCTTGAAGAAGCAATCGTGCTCCGCGAAGAGATTGCCCATAAACACGGGTATGCAACATGGGCAGACTACCAGCTCGATGGGAGAACAGCAAAGAATACCTCAAACGTGATGGCATTTTTGGATGCACTCAAAGCCCCGCTCATCGAAAAGAACAAGGATGAGATGGCCGGGCTCTTACGTGTTAAAAAAGAGCTGGACCCGTCTGCGGCGACGGTCGATCCCTGGGACGTTACATATTTTGAAAATCTCCAGAAACAACAGCAGTACGACTATGACGAGGAGGAGTTCAGGGCATATTTCCCGGCAGACACGGTCGTACCGAAAATGTTTGAGGTCTTTGGCACGCTCTATGGAGTCAGGTTCGAAGAAGTGCAAAATGCCCCGGTCTGGTCTCCCGATGTCCGGCTCTACCGTGTGACAAACACTACGGACAATGCGACCGTGGGCTACCTCTACCTAGACCTCTACCCGCGGGACGGCAAGTACAGTTCGTTCATGGAATCCACGCTCATCAAGGGACGGGTAAAGGATAGTGTGTACCCGGTCCCGGTCGTGGCCGTTGTCGCAAACTGCCCGGCGCCTACAAACGGCACGCCCTCACTTCTGACCATGTACGATATGGAGTCGCTCTTCCACGAGACCGGTCATGCAATGCACGATATTTTTACCACCGCCCCGTACGGAACACTTTCCGGGACAAGCGTGTCGTGGGGACTTTGTCGAGACGCCATCGCAGACCATGGAAGAATGGGTGAACGATCCGACCGTACTCGAATCGCTCTCCGGACGGTACACGAATGCTTCTGAAACGATCCCACCAGATCTTGCCCGCCGGGCGATTGCCTCCCGCAGTGAAGGGCTCGGGATCCAGTACAGCAGCCAGCTTGCGTACGCGCTCGAAGACATGCGGTTCCATACGGCAACCGGGCCGGTGAACGTGACACAGGTCTGGAACGAAACCTACTATGAGATCAAGGGCAGACCGGCAGTTACCGGTACCCACCAGCCCGCGTCATTCAGTCATCTTATGGGAGGGTACGATGCCGGGTATTACGGCTATCTCTGGAGTAAAGTCTATGCGCTCAATGTTCTCGATACGTTCGAACATGAGGGCATGACAAACACGACAACCGGGATGCGGTTCAGGAACGATGTTCTTGCCCGGGGCAATATGAAGGACGGGACAGTACTTCTCACAAACTTCCTCGGCCACGAACCCGGGGCGGAACCGCTGTACACGTATCTCGGTATCCCCCAGGCGCAGGCTGCAGCAAAAACTGCGTGATCTGCCACGCTTTTTTATTTTCCCCGTATATTTGCAGCGGGTTTGTCGATTCAAGCCAGCAGGGTTAACTACCTCCTGTTACAAACATTTTGGGGATCTGATTATGAAACAGAACGTGCTCATGGTTCTTGCAGGCATCGCCTGCATCGTTATGATCGCCGTTGCCGGATGCACATCGTCCACCGACAGTGCAGCTACCGCAACACCAACTGCAACAACTGAAGTTACTGCCGCGGCCACAACTGCGGCGGTTGCAGAGACAACTGCCCAGCCGAACGTAACTGCAGCTGCTGCCGCAGCAGCCCCGAACTTTGCCGGTGACTGGAACACAACCTGGAAGTCCGGGAACGATACACCCCTTGTCACCGCAATGACGCTCGTGCAGGACAATGCCTCTGTTGCCGGGACCTATACCTACGCCAATGTTACCGGCTCGGTCAAGGGCACGGTTGCAGGCAATCTCCTTACCGGCTCATGGAAGGAGACCGATCCCGACACCACCTACAGCGGTGCGCTTATCCTGACCCTTTCTGCGGACGGCAACTCGTTTACCGGCAAGTGGGCGAACGACACTGACGCTGCAGGCACAATCAATACCACCACCGATTACTGGAACGGCGTGAGGGTATAACCCAAATAGAGTGCGGCGGTAACCGGCCGCAATTTTCTTTTTCTTTTGTTGTTTTTGCCATCCCGCGGGTTCTGATACGCTCCACAGCGGCAGTAAGTCCTGTTTCCCGAGAAGCCCAAAGTGAAAACCGGGGATGATTGGCCGGCAGACCGGAGCTTAAGCCGTCCCAGGCATTTCAGGGTTGTCACATGGATGCGGAGGTATAGTGAACTGCCGGATAATCCGTGAATGCCTGCGGCCCGAATGGGGAAATTTCCATCCGGTTATCGGGCGTTTTGGATCCGTCACAGGAAACCTCTTATTTGTGGCCGTACGATCCGGAGATTATGACAATCGGCACGGTTACCGTTGAAGATACCGATGAGAACCGGCAGATCTGTATGAAGTACTGCGGCATATGCCCGAACTACAAGAAAAACTGCCTGGGCTCCCACCAGCCGGACAACCTCTTCTGCGCACGCGGAAGATCGAATGCAACGCAGATAAAAGAACAGCGCTGCTTTTGCCTTGCCTGCGAGATCTTTGCAAAGAACCACCTGACGCTCGGGCACTTCTGCGAGCGGGAAAAATAAGATCAATCCGGGAACCAATTACGGAGATTCGAGATTTTCACCCCTTTTTTAGGATTTGATCCACCGACTCTTCAGGAAACCAGAGCAAGGTCCCTGCTTTTTGTGCCCCGTGATATTTCAGTTCATCCAAATCCGGGAATAGTGCCAGACCGGAATAAGAAGAAAGCATTTATTCCCGCCAGCGGTATCTCTCACTTCATGAAAATCCTTGGTATTGCAACAAGCCCGCGCAAAGGGGCAAACAGCCAGTCGCTTACAGAACATGTCCTTGCCGGTGCAAAAAAAGCCGGGGCAAAGACCGAGCTCGTGCGGATCTGCGATCTCGACATCGCTCCCTGTACCGGCTGCAACTCCTGCAAGGAGAAAGGCGAGTGCATCATCGATGACGACATGGAAAGTCTCTGGGAGAAGATGGTAAAAGCTGACGCGATCGTCTTTGGTTCGCCCGTATACTGGGGGCGCTTAAACGCCCAGGCATATCCCTTCCTCGACCGGTTTTATGCTCACCTGAAACCGGACTTCTCAACCGACATGCCGAAGGGAAAGAAGATCGTGCTCGCGCTCACGTTCGGCGGCATGCCGCCCGAAGCCCTCGCACCGCTGAACGCATACATCAAGGCAACGTTCGGGTACCTTGGCTGTGTCGACGGCGGCTTTATCTGGCAGAACCAGTGCCTGGGGCCCCGGGACCTCGCCAAATACCCGGAAACGATCAAGAAAGCCGAGGAACTGGGAAAGTCACTTACAAAATAATTTTTTTTTGGTTTTTTTCCGGATATACAATCCGTTTTTAAAAAAATTTAGCCTGTTACTGATACACTCTTCTGCCGGGTAAAGACATCGAGATTGGTGCTCCCGAGCGTACCGTCGCGGTGCATGTAGTAATCGAAGAGCCGGTCGTCGTTGTCGTAGAACGAGAACCAGTAGTTGAGCTTGTACGTGGTCTTGTCGTAACCGGGGATCTCATCGTAACTTTCCGTATCGTGGAGGATGATCGTATCCGGATTGTTCTCTGTTAAGGTCGCAATCTCCCCTTTCTCGCCATAGAACGTGAACTTGTTCCAGCGATCGCCCCGGTAGTACCAGGGAAGCGGCCAGAACCCGGAGTTTAAGTCCTTCGATGCAAGGACCACGTGGCTCGAATTGTCGATGATACCCATGACCGGTCGCAGCTCCTCGGAGTTCTGGACCTGGATGATGGGTTCGCTGATGTCGGCCGGCACAAAGGCCACGTGCCAGGTCATGAGGGCCAAAAAGAGGCATCCGATGAGCGCGAATGCGATCTTCTGCCAGTTGAGTTTGTACGTGGCGACAAAGCACATGGGGAGCAGCTGGTGGATCAAAAGCCACGGGACTTTTTCGCCCACGTAGGCATAGAACGCCATGGTAAGGATCATCCAGAAGATACAGAACCGGAAGAAGATATCCGATTTGTCGGGAAGGGCCCGCGAGGATCCCATCTGCTTTACGCTGACTGCTGCAAGATCGCCGACCGGAAGGGTGGCGTGGCGCGTCCGGATCCAGTTCTTGAACCGGGCTGCGACCAGACCAAAGCTCACGTCTTTTACCAGGAACTGGACGGTCCCGAGCATGGCAAGGAGAAAGATCGGCAGCTCGTACAGGAGGAAGAGCGGGATATAGAAATAGAACGGCCCGCCGAGCCTCTGCTGTTCGTGCATTGACACCCAGTGATCTACAGCCTGGTACCAGCCGGTGGTGTTGACCTGGAAGTTCTGGCCGACAAGCGTCTCCGGGTGGTTGCCGAACGCAGAATAGAGCGCAACCATGAGGGCAGTAACAAGGAGCAGGCCCATCAGGAGGTCGTACTTCCATTTTACCGGAAGCGTGACCTGCTTTTTCCAGATAAGAACGAGGAAAAATGCGGCAAAGATCAGCAGGATGACCGGCATCTCTTCCTTGCAGGAGAGTGCCCCTGCCGCTGCAATGGCGCCGACAATAATGTACCGGCTCTGTCCCCGTTCAAAGTACCAGAGGATGGCAACGAGGAGCAGCATCGTGAAAAAGAGCATGAAGATATCGTGCCGCAGGAACCGGGAGAAGTAGACCATGTCCGGCGAGATTGCTAAAAAGAGCGCGACAAGGAGCGTCTGGGCTTTGGTGATGTAGCCGAGCCGGTAGATGCAGTACACGAGCGGGATAAGGAGCGTGCCGAACAGCGCCGGGAGGATCCGGGCAACGAGGTCCGATGCGCCAAAAGCGGTGAACATCCCGGCCGTGACATAGTAAAGGAACGGGCCGTGGTAACTGGGGTCGTACTGCCAGGCCCCGGTGGTCATGAGGGTATAGGAGAACCAGGAATGGATCGCCTCGTCGTGGTGGAAGAGCTTGAGGTCCAGCGTCCAGAACCGTAAAAATATTGCAAGGAGCAGGATGAGAATGAAGGTTCGTTCGAACGTGAACACGTTCCGGATTTTTTGCGAGAATGTGGCGGCCTGCTGCACCAAAACACCTTACCTTATCAGGTATGTATCATCAGGCAAAAAAAGGTAGGATATGCGGGACGGGAAAACGTGACGGAAACGTTCACGCGCCCGGGAACGACTGGCCCGCCTGCTGTCCGCCATAGGGCAGGGAGAAATGGATCTGCTCGATCTGCCACCGGCTCCCGGTGTTTCTCATCACCATGGTGGACCGGCCCTGCAGGGTCTGCATCTTTTCACCCGGTAGTGAGAAGCTGATCGCGGATTTTGTCATCAGCCACGCAACCCGGCCGTCGCCAAAGATCTGCGTGTCCGTGAATACGACACCGTTTACCGTGGCCTGGCTCATGTCGCGCTGGACCTGCCGGGCAAAGGAATCTCTCCCGGTCACGACCTCGTCCGGGCCGCTCCCGAATCCGCAGATGTCGGGAGAGAATACGGCGAGGAGACCGAGGATGTCCTTGTTTTTGTAGGCGGCTGCATAAGCTTCCATGGTTGTTTTTACTTCAGCTTTCTGGGAGTCCGTGAGGGTCATGGTAACCGGGTATTGGAAGCGGGGGATGATGAGTATTGCGGAAAAACACACTGTACGATTACCGGCGCCCGGGCTTGGACGGGGCGGTCATACCGTGACCGGCCGGGTGTTTCCGGAAGGGGGCTGCCGGTTCTTTCCATTGTGGGCCATTTTTTTGCGGGGCATTTGCTGGATTGGCTGGCAGCGGCATCAGAATATGCGGATAAAAAAAACGGTAAGTGAAAAAAAAATTTCAATTAACGATCTTCTTTTCATGGGCGACTCTAAAAAAATCTTATGAATATGCAGGAAGGGGCGCAGGATGCGGAAGTGTATTAAAAAAATCCCGTTCCCCACAAATGAGCATACGTGAAAAATGAACACGGATATTTTTTTAGCAAAAAAGACTGCCGGGCGCTTCCCGGTTAATTCCTTTTAACTGAAATACAAAATGACAAAGGTATCGATCATCGGTGCAGGAAATTCCGGCCTGACCATGGCCGCCCATCTTTCCGCTGCGGGAAATACCGTCAGCCTGTGGAACCACCGCAGGCAGACAATCTCTGAACTCATAAAAACCCGCTGCATCCACTGCCACGGGGTAATCGAAGCCGATGCACGCATCTGCACGGTAAGTACCGATATCCGCGACGTTATCCTGGATACCGGCCTGATCCTTATCACTACACCGGCAAACACCCACCAGAAAATTGCCCGGATTCTTGCGCCGCACCTTTCCGAAGGATCCTGTGTGGTATTAAACCCGGGAAGAACCTGCGGGGCGCTCGAGTTCCGGGAAACTCTTGTCAGGGAGGGATGCCGCAAACTGCCGCTTATTGCCGAGACACAGACTATCATCTATACCTGCCGGAAGACAGACCCGGTGAGCACGAATCTTTTTGCGTTCAAAGAAGATGTCTTCATCTCTGCCATAAATCCCGCCGATACGGAAATTGTCCACGATCGCCTGCCCGACTGCATCCGTCCCTATTTTGTACCGGCGCGGTCAACGATCCAGACCTCGATTGGAAATGTCGGGATGATCATGCACTGTGCTCCCGTGCTTTTTAATGCCGGGTGGATCGAGAACCTGAAAACATCGTTCAAATATTACCGGGACGGGATCACCCCGACAGTTGCACAGTTTTTGGAAAAACTCGACCGCGAACGGCTTGCTGTCGCCGAACTGCTCGGGGATCGTGTCGAATCTGTCACGAACTGGCTGAAAAGAAGTTACCGTGTTTCCGGGAGGAATCTGTACGAGTGCATCCAGAATAATCCGGCATATGCCGTTATCGATGCACCTGTCAGCCTTATGCACCGGTACCTGCTGGAAGATGTTCCTGCAGGCCTTGTCCCCCTTGAAGCGCTGGGGAAGCGGCTGGGGCTCCCCATGAAATCTGCGGGCATGGTAATCGATTTCGCATCTGCTCTCTTAAACGTCGATTTCCGCAGTGAAGGACGAAATCTTGAAAGACTCGGGCTTGCCGGGAGATTCGAACGCTGAAATCCGGGAAATGTTTCACGGCCGCTGGTTTGGCATGTCCGCCACCTGTGGATATCCGGGTTCCTGTTCCATACCGCGATAATGACAACACGAACGGTGCACAAAAACGGGTTTGCCGGGGTATGGCCCGCCCCTGAAAACGTACCGGAAACAATACGGACGCCCTCGGCCCTTTGGGGGAGGGATCATGCAGACTGAGGTAATCGCCCCGCAATCCGGCGTACCTGTCCGGCACTGCTTTGGTACCGGAAGTCTGACAGAAAAACAGTCGGCACTTATCATTTTGTATTTTGCCGGGTTTTCCACGCAGCTGGGATTTGGGATTATCACACCGGCAATTCCCGTGTACGCCCAGATCATGGGGGCGACCGGGTTCTGGATTGGCCTTATTATCGCATCGTTTTCCGTATCAAAAACTCTGTTCCTCTCATTTTTTGGGGGAATGTCGGATGCCTGCGGGAGACGGACCCTCCTTATTGTCGGGATGTCCGGGTTTTCCCTGTTTTCTGCCCTCTACGTTCTTGCCACTACCGTCCAGGTGCTGGTGATCATCCGGTTTTTCACCGGGATTTTTGCTGCAATGGTTTTTCCCGTGGCTGTTGCCTACGTAGGCGATCTCGCGGAGACCGGTGAAGAGGGAAAACTGATGGGGGAATTCAACAGCATCTCGTATCTTGGCATGAGTTTCGGGCCGCTTATCGGGGGTCTGCTGATGGACTACGCAGGCTATAGCTCTGCATTCCTGTTTCTTGCATTTATCATTGCCTGCGGTGCTGCAATTGTCCTCTTCCGGCTGCCGGATTACCGCCCGGTGATTAAGGGGAGACCGGCGGCCCTCCGGGCATTTCGGCACCCGCTCCTTGTGATTCCGGTCCTGTTCTACTGCGTATATTCTGTCACGTACGTAGCCTTTCTTTTCTATATTCCCCTCATCGCCCACGATGCCGACGGGCTGAGTGCAACCGGCTCCGGTATGCTCCTTTTGATCGGAATGCTTGCCATGGCCGGTACCCAGAAAATTTCCGGGAGGTTTGCAGACCGGTTCGACAAATATCTCCTGCTGTCCATCGGAATCTCCATTATCGCCTGCGGTGCACTTTGCATGGCATGTACCGGTTGTTACCCAGTCCTCCTTGGCGGGATCGTGCTCTTTGGCATGGGCCTCGGGCTGTCCCTTACCACGGTCTGTGCCCTTGTCACCATTGCCGGCCGCGACATCGGCCAGGGAAGTGCTGCCGCAGCCGTCAATGTAGTGCAGGGGATCTGTTTTATTACCGTACCGGTGATCTTCGGGCTGCTGATGGACAGTGCGGGAATCGTATCGGTTTTTCTTGTAACAGGTATTGTTGCATTCAGTGCCGTTCCCTTCCTTATCGTATGCAAAAAACGGCTCCGAAAGAAATTCCTGCCGGACCTGTAAGGGATACCGAAAAGCCAAAAGATGCCAGCGGATTAAAACCGGTTTTTCACAAAATAAAAATCGCATGATTAATCGTTGGTAAAAAAAAATATTCCCATAATCCATCATGTCAAAAAAGATCCTTCTCGTTCTGATCCTTGTCGCTGGGGTCATACTCCTTGCTACGGGCTGCACCCAGACCGCTGCAGAAAACACGTCCGCCAATAAACTCGACGGCTTTGATATGTTTGTCACGGAAAAGATGACTGAATACCAGGTGCCGGGTGCAGTTGTCGGCATTGTCCGGAACGACTCTGTCGTGTACCTGAAAGGATTCGGTGTCCGCGAAATCGGGAAACCGGAGCTTGTCGATCCCGACACCCGGTTCCAGATTGCTTCGGTCTCCAAGTACGTCACCGCAGCCTCGGTCGGTTCGCTCGTTGATGAAGGAAAACTGGACTGGGATACTCCGGTGATCACCTACCTCCCGAACCTGAAGCTTGCCAATTCCTATGTCACCGAACACGTAACCCTCCGCGACCTTCTTGCCCACCGGACCGGGTTCCGGCAGTACGATGGCGATCTCCTGGGAAGACTCGGGTACTCGGACAGCGAGATGCTCCAGCGGCTGCGCTATCTCCCGCTCGGAACCTCGTTCCGCGAGAAATACCTGTATTCCAATGCAGGATTTTTCATTGCCGGCGAGGCTGCGGCAGCGGTGGACAACCGGAGCTGGGAAGACATAACCGATGCCCGGATCCTCCGGCCGCTCAACATGACGCGTTCGGGCGCCCATCCCGAGACCCTCTATCTCGACGACAACCATGTCGCCGGATACCAGGAGATTGACGGGAACGTCACTCCCATTATGCACGAAGAAGCGGGGTTCCCCGCTGCCGGACAGGTCGTTTCGACTGGGCGGGACATGACGCAGTACCTGCGGATGATGCTCAACAACGGTTCGGTTGACGGAAAACAGGTCCTCTCTGCAAAAACCGTAACCAATATCCACGCGGCAAGCCTGGTTGCCGGGAAGAGCGGGCCGCTTTCCGACCCGAACGGAGTCGTATGCCTTGGCTGCGACTCGTATTATTTCCTTGGCGAACGGGTAATCGAGAAGAACGGGGCGCTTGACGGTGTCCGGTCGATCGTGATTCTTGTACCGGGAAAGAATGTCGGCCTTGTGGTGATCGCAAACAAGCAGCTGACGGTATTTCCCGAGACAGTAAGGGACGAATTCCTTGAACGGTATATCGGGAAAAGCGGAGTTGACCTGCAGGCAAAAGAGAAGTATAACCAGCAGGGCTGGTACACGCTTCTCAAGGAAATCACCGTTCCTGCAGACGCAACGCCGTCAACAATTGCCCCGTCGACTCTTGCCGGAAACTACTCAAGCAACCTGTACGGCACGATGACCATACGCGAAGGTGCGGATGCCGGGAACATGACCGTGCTTTTAGGGCCGGTCGGGTACGAAGGCACCATCATGCACCAGACAAACGATACCTGGTACCTGTCGTGGCCGAACCCGGACGACACGACCGGGTACATCACGTTTAACAAAAACCCTGCCGGAACCGTTACCAGTTTTACTTCGGATGAATTCGGGCCGTTTACCCGGGTATAATCCAAAAATCTTTTTTTGGCTTGCAAGGTTCAGCCGCTCTGCGGTCCGACCGGAATCAGCGGGTTTACGAGGTGGTGCGACAATCTCCGGTTGTCCCCACCATGTCCCGGAAGATCGTGTTTTTTCTTATCGCAGCCACTCTTGTTGTCATTCTCTCCGTGGGGTGTACTTAGCCGTCACTGGCAGGAATGCATCCGATAAGATCGCACCGGTGGAAAATATTACCATGATCGTACCGTTCGGGCCCGTACCGGTCGAGAGCACAAACGACGTCAACATAGCTTACGAACTCGATTTCCGGCATGGAGAACATGACGTTTGCACCGGAAACGGTTGAAGTCCTTGACGCAGATACCGAGAAAGTACTCTATTCGCCGAATGCCTCGGTGCTTTCAAAGACCGCGTTTCCCGCATCCGTCCCGCCGCCAACCGCATCCGAGCTCCAGAACGGCACGGGAAAACTTTCCAAACCACGGATCTCCATCTGGTTTAAAGTAAGCCCCGATGCCGTACCGGACCGGCTCGTCAACCGGGTCGCCTTCAACCGGACCACAGAAGGTCTTGCACCGCTCACGGTCACGAGCGAGAACATCACCGTGCGAAAGGATCTCGCACCGGTTGTTGTCGGCTCCCCGGTGAAGGGGCCCGGCTGGGCGATCATGGAGACCACCTCGCCCGTGGTGCACCACGTCACCTCCCAGATCACAATGGCAAACGTGACCCGGGTCCCCCAGCGCTATGCACAGGACTTCATTCTCATTAATACCACTACCGGAACGGCTTTTACCGACAACATGAGCATCGCCCGCGACTATTACGGCTTTGGCCAGAACCTGTACGCAGTCGGCAACGGAACGATCGTATATGCCCACGACGGTGTGCCCGATATCGAAATCACCACGGAAAAACCTCCGGTAACGATAGACACTGCGCTCGGAAACGGCGTGGTCATCGACCTCGGGGACAACAAGTACGCCTGCTACGGCCACATGGTAAACGGCTCGGTCCGGGTAAAGGTCGGGGATACCGTTACCGAAGGACAGGTTATTGGCCTGATGGGAAACACCGGGAACTCCGATGCCCCGCACCTCCACTTCCAGGTCATCACGGACAACCCCACAGTTCTCGGGGGCGAGAGATACCCGATAGTGTACCGCTCGTTTACCGTGACCGGCCGGTTCGATGAGGAGAACATCACCGGGATCTTCTATAACCAGTCCCTGCCGCAGGAAAACCGGCTCATGGAAAACGATGTCATCGTGATATTCCCGTAAACACAATTTTTCTTTTTCCCCGACATTTAAGCGATCTGCAAATCACCGGCATTTATTAATTGACGCAAATATACAACCCTTCATGAAATATCTGCTCCTCCTGTTCATGCTCGGTACTCTCGCTGTTCCCACTGCCGCCTTTTCCCTGCCGCAGCTTACACCCTCATCAAATACCCCGCCAACCGATCTACCGCTCGTTGCCACGTTCGAAGGCGGACAGCGCTACCAGGCCGGCGATTACCCGGTGATTGTCCTCACCGGCTCTTACCGTGAGATGGGCCGGCAGTACGGCGGCCTGATGAAGACCGAGCTTAACGAGGAATACACCTTCCTCATGGATACCTTCAGCAAGAGGGGATATTCAAAGGAAGAGATACGGGAGGGCGGCAAGAGTGTAGTCGCCAAATATCCGCAGCGGGTAAAAGAGATCTTTACCGGCATGTCGGAGACCTCGGGCCTTTCACCGGAAGATATCGCTGTCATATATTACGGCCCCGTCTTCCTGCTCACTGCCACACCGGTCTCCACTTCGGCCTCCTGCTCGTATCTTGCCACGTGGGGAAACTACACAACCGATGGCTCCATGGTGGTCTCCCGCAACTGGGACCTTGACGATGTGGTGACGCCGTTAACGAAATGGTATGTCCTTGCGGTGTACCGCCCCACGGACGGCAGCAATGCGGTTGTAACCTGGAGTCCGGCAGGGGCGCGGCCCGAGACTTTCTTAAACGACAAAGGGCTTTTTATTGCCGATGACAATGCCGGCTTTGTCGAGATTGCGTCGGAAACCCGGCCGGAATTTATCACGGAATACTACCGGTTCATGTTCGATTATTCCGATCTTGCCTCTCTCGACGCCGCCATCCGCGGGACAGCCCCGGAATTAGCATGGATCGTGGATGTGGCAGGACCGGACAATGCATACGTGTACGAGAAATCAACCAACCGAACCCTGCAGAGAACAGGCGACGGGATTGTTGCGGCATCAAACCACTTCATCGATCCTTCGTGGAACCTGTCGGCCCCGCCCGGTCATTCGCTTTCGCGGTACAACAACCTCCTCCGTCAGGCCGATGATGCAAAGGGAGCGATCGATGCTGCAAAGATGATGGCGATCCGCGATGTCTGTATCGAGAACGGCGGCTCGAAGTTCTGCCACACGAATATGGGAGGTATCAATTATTCGACCAACCACCAGGTTGTCTACCTGCCAAAAACGCAGACGCTCTGGATGAACGTGATGGACCAGCCCTGGCAGAAGGTGGAACTCGCTCCGTTGTTCGGGAAGTAAAAAACTGGCAGGTTTTACAACGGCCGACTGGGTTCTGTTGCGTTGGCGGTTGAAACGCAAAATCTTTCGAGAAGGAAATCCCTCATTAACCGTAGATGCAACAGAACTCGGGGTATTAGCGCTGGCAATGAGTGAAAAAAAGGGTTGCGGTTATTCTAGGTTCCCATGAGGATTTAGAACATCAATATCGATATAAATGCCATGAGGCTCCGGATTATAACTCGTGTTCGCGGAATAGATTATAAGTGCGCAGTTCGCTCTATCGTATTTGGAATTCTCAAAAAAGACATCGGGATTTGTTATAATCTGTGACTTCCATGTATTGTTCGGATAACCGCTCATAACCGTTGTGTTCCACTCGCCTCCCTCCCAGGGTTCTTGGGTTTTTGGTACCAGCCCGGCGCTGCGTCTAATCGTAATATTGATCTTATCTCCTACAGGAAGGTTTGTTGTACCGGATAACGTGAGATTTTCACCTGCATAAAAAGTATCTACCTTAGTTTCAAGGTGAATCCAGTAGGGGCTTTCTGGAGTGGGCGGTGTACTGGTTGGCGAGAGAGATGCAGTATGGCTGTCGGTTGTGTATGTACATCCCCCGGCGAATACAATACAGATAATGGTGAAAATGAGGATTGATATCTTGCGGTTCATAGGTCTCATCTCTCATGATGTTGTTTTCAGGTCAACAGAGTAAAACCAGACAAAACTGTTGACGTCAACACCAATATGCGGGCATTGCGTGGATTTATAGTCCCACCATTCTTTGTTGGCGTATGCACCAAATGCGTTGGAAATTACATTTCCTTTGATATCTTTCAAGACTATAGGATCAAATTTGGCATTACTTAGGAAGTACTTTTCCTCATGAGTGCTAGATTTTTCAGTTAAAGGATTAGCTTTTAAGTATGCTTCGTAGACAACTTCAGTATCAACATTCCGAGCATCTAGTTGTGCATATATTTTTGTGAGAGATATTGGTGTGCTTGTGCCGTCAGATTTCTTTGTGCGGGTTAAATCCGCTTTCCAACTCGAACCATCATAGGTAATTTTCCCTTTAATGGTGTCTCCCGGAGAGACATCAGTGATTTTTGATGAAACAGCACGTTGTTGATTTCTGAGGTCGTAAATCCACGCCGACCAACCTTCGTTGTAATCAGCTTTAGTACGATCGGGATTATACTTTTGCACCCAGTTATAGGCGAGCACAGGTTGTAATATCCCACCTGATCTGCCACTAGAGTCGTAGGATTCAAGGGAGTTAAAGAAGCATGACTGGGTATTTTTAGACTTATCCGTGGGATCGAAGGGGTGTTCCTTCGGTGCATCCGGAACGATCCAATCAACTTCGTATGATCCGAAATCAGTTGTGGAACTTCGGTATTGATGTGCTGCCCACACGACCCACGAGGGGGATCCGGTTAGATCCTGAATGATTGGATCAGTACCTACGTTTCCGATATGGTTGGGAATAGGTATGTATGATGTACCTCTATCGAACATGGGATTGGATTCCTGGATGGTGAAGATCACGTTTTTGGTGATATTATCTTTAATTATGGTAGTGCTCGGTGTTGACTCATCAACGATAATTGAAGAACCCATCTCTTGATATACACGAGTACTGATGAAATGAGATCCCTGACCTGGAATCAAAAGTGCTTCCGCCTCCCGGTCGTTCGCCCACCCAAGTTCCGACCCGTTCGGCCGGATGATCCGGGTGATTTCATGGTCGGTATGCTCAATTGTCGAGCCGTAGGGGATGATGAGGTTCTCCGCACCGAGTAGGTCATGTTCGAGACAGGAAACCGGCTGGCCCGGGCTGAGCGGGCCGGTGATGGTGAGTTCCGGCCCGGTATCCCTGATAACGAACCCGTAGTCCGGGCCGAGCGCGATATCGGTGTAGTCTTGGCCGGTTGGCGGCGGGGTACCGGACCAGGCTTCACCGACCATAACGATCGTGCCGTCATGCGTGAGCGCGGCAGACCGGGTGGACCCGGCGGCGATTGCGATATAATCCCCCGGTGGGAGGTTGTTCATGCCGCTGACCTGGCCGTAATCGTCTTTACCCGCGGCATAGATCGAGCCGCCGTGGCCCAACCGTCCGTTCTGCGTGGAGCTGGAGTCGGTAATGCCGATACTGAACCCATCACCAGCTTCGACCCGCTCGTAGGTCTGGTTGGCGGACAGATCCAGCTGGCCGTACGAGTTGTCGCCCCATGCGACCAGCGTGCCGTCAGACTTCAGTGCAAGTGCATGGGTGGGACCTGCCGAGACCCAGATCCAGCCGGAGCCGGTCGGTTTATCGGTCCGGATGGCCGGGCAGGCAGAAGTGTCGCCAATGACATCGAGCCAGTTCGTACCGGCAGAGTCTTCGTAGATGGCGAGCATCCAGTCGCTGTACTGGGAGATAGCGATGTAGTTCTTTCCGGTCCCGCCGAGCGTTTCGGTCGTGGCGTCCTGCCGGATACCTGCTGGTGATGTCCAGATGACGATCGTACCGTCCCTGTTGAGCGCAGCATTATTGGTCGCCTGGATCCAGTCGGTACCGGACAGGTCGGTTCCGCCGATGAAGGTCTCGATCGAACCGTCGCGCCGGATCGCGGATGCACCGCCGACCATACTGTAATCGGTGTGAGAGGGCAATCGGGTGATCTGTGCGGTATTGCCGAACGGGATGACATTGGCCTCGACCGGGACCGGCGCCGTGACCGTGAACCCGCCGGGGAGAGCAGCGAAACTGCCGTCAGGGTTGGTAACCGCAACGGTATACGAACCGGCAACCCGGTTCGTTATGTCGAACGTGCAGGTGATCTGCGCGGGCGAGACCACCGAGACATCCGTTGCGGGGATCGTTCCGGTATCCACGACCTCCAGCGCGTTGCTGCTGGTACTTGCCACGTATGCGTACTTGCCGGAGACAAAGACGCCCGCCGGCCCTTTCAGGAGCGAACCGCCAGTCCCGTTGGAGATGCTGCCTTTGTGGACCGGGTTTGCCGGATCCGAGATATCCACGACCTCCAGCGTATTGCGGGTGGCACTTGTCACGTATGCGTAATTGCCGGAGATCGCGACGTCCATCGGTTCCTTCAGGAACGCCCCGCCGGTCCCGTTGGAGATGCTGCCTTTGTGGACCGGGTTTGTCGGGTTCGAGACGTCCACGACCTCCAGCGCGTTGCTGCCAATACTGATTACGTATGCGTACTTACCGGAGACAAAGACGCCCGCCGGCCTTTTCAGGAACGCCCCGTCGGTCCCGTCGGAGATGCTGCCTTTGTGGACCGGGTTTGCCGGATCCGAGACATCCACGACCTCCAGCGCGTTGCTATCGCGGCTTGCCACGTACGCGTACTTACCGGAGACAACGACGCTCACCGGGACGTTCAGGAGCGCACCGCCGGTCCCATCGGAGATGCTGCCTTTGTGGACCGGCCTGGCCGGGTTCGATATATCCACAATTTCCAGCGCGTTGCCATAGAAGCTTGCCACGTACGCGTAGTTGCCGGAGACAAAGATACCGATCGGCCCTTTCAGGACAGCCTTGCTGGTTCCGTCTTTTATCCTGCCTTTGTGGACCGGGTTCGCTGGGTTCGAGACGTCGACAATCTCCAGCGCGTTGTCGCCCCAGCTTGTCACATACGCGTAGTTGCCGGAGACAACAACGTTATTCGGTGTGTACAGCCAGGCGCCACCGGATTCGTCTTTTATCCTGCCTTTGTGGACCGGGTTCGCCGGGTCCGAGACGTCGACAATCTCTAGCGCGTTGCTGCCGGCACTTGTCACATATGCGTAGTTGCCGGAAACAACGACATCCTGCGGGGAGAACAGCAGGGCCCCACCGGTCCCGTTTGAGATGCTGCCTTTATGCACCGGGGCGACATTCACCGGTGTGAGCATCGCAGTAGCGCCAGTAATAAAGTTCGTCCCGGCAAGGTCTGTGATCGCGATCGGCATCGTGTTGACACCGGTAGCCGGCGCGATGCCGGTGACGGTCGGGTCCGGGGCGGTCACCGTGATATAATTCTCCCGGGTGTAGGTGTCGGAGTGTTCGGAGTCCCGGCAGGTGAGTTTGACATCGTAGCTGCCGGCTTTCTTGTACACATGGGACGGACTGTTAAGGTGGGATATTCCCCCATCGCCGAAATCCCAGTCCCAGGCTATCACTTCGGTATCGGTACAGACGCTGGTCGACTTGTCCGTAAAGTGGACGGTTAGGGGTGTCGTGCCGGTCAGCGGCTTGGCGATGAAATCGGCATGAAGCCGACAGGTGTACGACTGGCGCTTCGTGTCGAAACTCTCCGTGGAGATGCCGGTATCGTCCGGCTCCTCTGCAGGTTCGGTACTGGTGTTTCCTAATCCGACTGCGGGAAGGATCTCTTTCGGGGGAGGTGCTATCGCGCTCCCAGATTGATTTAGAGTTTCCGGGGTTGCATTTACGGTGGTAGTTACCGGTGTGGTCTCAGCAGGGGTGATCTGGTCGTCACCGGATTGCTCAGCGGCTCCGACAAATCCGGTACAGAAGAACACAATGAGCAGGGCGCAGAGAATTCGCGGGCCAATCACAGGGTATATCATCGGTTGTCAACTCTCCTCCCCGCAATCAGGTTATCGTGAACGAGGTCGGGCTCAATCCAACAGTTCAGAATCGCAGGGTTTTATAAAACAAATTATAATTCACCCCCGCTTTAACTCAACGTTGAGTGAAAATTTTTTGGCAGTCATTCCTTTGAGATTTCAGATTTTCCGGCTCGAAGAAAACCCATTTTTTAGTGGGCAACGTAGTTGGCCAGCTATTGTTATCGAGGAGACGCTGTGGCTGCATTTTCTGATTTTAAGGGATAAAAAAAATTTACTGATTAGAAAACATTTGCGATAACAAACGGTAAGAATCTGTGGAGGTTGCAGACAATCATTTTGCTGGCGATTTCTTTGATCCAAATCAGGAACATTCTGACTTTGAGATCGCTTCCAAACTTTCTTTTAAGGACAGAGAACTTGGTTTCGACAAGTTTCTGTCTATGGTATTTCGGATCCTTTGATCTCAAAACCATTTCTTTTCGTTACATCCCGACTCGTCCTTTTCCTAATTATCTCCTTCTCTTTTGACCACACATCAATGAAAAGAGATTCTTTTCTTTAGATAATTCGGTAGACGCTACGATCCCTTTTGAAGTATGATTTCAACAGAGCAAAAAAAATCGTGCCGTATTTTTTAAAACCGCGGCTGGAATACATTTTCCGGTGACGACTTCCGGATCGGCGGCAACATCTGCAGGGGAGTCATTGCCCGGCCCTGCTCATGACTACGACAGTAATGAGCAGTTCTGGACCGGTTAGGTACAGGAAAAAAGAAAAAAGGATTACTCTTTTTCAACCGCAACGTGCGAATATTCGTACGACAGGACCATCGGGTTATCCGGGCAGGTGTCGCACACGAGCTTTGGCAGCTGTACCCAGCCGGCAGGCGAGACAACCTCATTACCGGCACCGGGCACCAGCGGGAGGTCGAGGCTTTTCTGGATCACGAACCGGTACGGGTCGAGGCTGCCAAAGAAGTAGGTCTTGTATTCTTTGAGCTCTTCGGGGGTTGCATTGTACGATGCATCCCCGCCTTCGGCTGCCGTGACATCCACCGGGATCCAGCCGTAGCCTTCCAGGTAATACTCGGCCCAGATATGGGTGCCGGGCAGGCCCAGGATCATCTGGTAGCCGCCGGTGGCCCGGGCGGGAATACCGACCGCACGGCAGAGGGCGGCAAAGTACATGCTCTGGGACCCGCAGTCCCCGATGCCGGTTGTCAGGACGTACTGCGACTCGGACTGCCCGGTTGTTTCAATCCAGAAGTGGGGCGCATGACTGTAGGGATGGGTGGAGACAACGTCCCAGTAGATCTTCTGGGCCTGCAGGTAGGGGTTTGTCTCGTTTCCGATAATGGAGAGCGCCTTTGCCTTTATTTCCGGAGTAACGTTGACATTTCTCGAAGAACCCGTGTACTCCTGGTACTCGGGCGAACTCGTGTTATACGCCAGTACCTTTGCAGGGTCGATGACAAAGCGCTGCTCGTGCTGGACGAAACGGTATTTCGCGGAGAAATTCAGGAAGGGGCCGGTGACCTCTTCCAGCGGGACTTCGAAGTACACGAGGCCGAGGTCGGCACCGGTTCCGGTCGAGGACTTCATGTATCGGGCGGGTTCGGCGGAAAGGATCGTCACGTTTGTCTGCGAGCCGGTCTCGACCGGCACGGGCAGCCAGACTTTGAGCGTGCCGTTTGCCGGGAGCTCCTGGCGGGGGATATCCAGGTTCGTGGATCCAATGTACGTGACCGGCGCCCCGTATGTCCCAGTGCCGTTCTTCCACGATGCAGTGATCACGGGCATGAGCTCGTCATAGAGGGGGGTATGGTTTGCGAGCGCGTTTTCCTCCCGGAGAAGTGACGGGTTGTGGTTCTTGATATTATGGATGGTGTCGTAGAAGTACCAGGTCCCGCCTTCGCTTTCGAGCGTCGCAGTCATCGGGGCATCCAGCCACGCGTTGCGCCGGGCAGCCGTTGCATTGGGGAAGGCCAGTATCATTGCGGCCTCGATCTCACTTTGGTTATACGGGAAATCTCCTGCGGCACCCGTGGACAAAAACGCCATGTCCCGGGCCCGGATGTACCCGGCCTGATCGCCGGCCGCGGAATAATTCTCTTTTGCAAGCGCAAACAGGTCCGCCGCAGCATGATAATTACTGCTGTTGAATGCCTGCTCGCCCTGACTAAAAAGGGTGTCGGCCGGGGATTGCGGGGCCGGTGCCGTTGAAGTTGTACAGCCGGCCGAGAGGATTGCACATGCACAGAGAACGATCAGCGTAATAGACAGGATTGTTTTCATAAAAAGCACTTCATTTCTACTATTCTTTTTAGGGTGGCACTGCCCGATTAAGGTTGGGAAATTAATCCCGACTGATAAATGATAGATCCGTGATAAAAACAGGTATAGCCGGATCTTTTGAGGGATCGGGCTTACGCAGGTTTTACCCGGTAGAAATTACACCGCTTCTGCGAACCGCACGTACACTACTTCGTCCAGCAGCCGCCCGTTCTTTGTGATCGCTTTCTTGTGGACGGCCTCCCGGGTAAAACCGCATTTCTCCAGCACTCACAGGAAAATCTGGTTGCCAGAATAGCCATCCGATTTCAGGCCGGACGATCTGCCGGATCCAGGATTGGTAAACATACTGGCTAGAACGAATATATAGCGCAATACACATAGTCACAACCGGGAATCTCCCCGGGAGCTGTCGCTGGCGGTAAGGGTTTTGCAGGCAAAGAACCCGACAGATCCTCTAAAAAAATACGCGGAAATTTCCTTCAACGGAAGGAATATCCCGGGACAAGGCCCATGGTGGCAAAACGGCAGGCAGCATTTCTGGCAATCGGCGCAGTCATTGTTATCGGGATCCTGGTACTGATCGGCGTGCACAGTATATCGAACCTGTACATAATTCCCGCCGGGACATTCGATCCCACTCAGGGATCGGATCGCGGGGCCGGCCCGGCTCTGACCGAAATCACGGTCACGCAGCCTGTTCCTGCCGGTTTTGGGAGCGCTCTGGATGCAGACCGTTCGCTCTATGACGGGGACAATGTCATTGCCACGTACGGGAACCAGAACCGGACTTCCGGAAATGAAAACATAAACTTCACTTCGGGCAATACCGGCTCCTTTACCAATGCCATCCGGGCGGATATGGAACCCTATCTGTACCCGAAAGGACCGGTTATCGGTTTGTTGCAGGAGCCATCCGGTACCATCGATATCATTTACTACCAGGGCTGGCCGGTGAACCAGACCCTGATGGACGAGATGTACGCCCGTATTGCTGTAAAAGGAAAGGACTATGGTTTCGAGCAGATCCCCTGCCGGGTCCTTTCGATGGGGATGGTACAGTCCGATATCGTAAAAGATACGGTAACGCCACGGGCGACAGAAAGTACCTCATAACTCTATCCGGGAAAAATAAAAATTAAAAAAAAACGGTGTGTATCGTGGAAAAGGGAAAAATTTTCAATATTGTCGATGCAGTCCTCGCAAATTATATCGTGATAATCACCCTGCTTTCGGCGCTGATGTCCTTTTTTGTGTTCATCATCAACTGGGAAGACCGGTTCATGGGGATAAAACTTGACGGCCTGCCGGCGGGGATCTCCCTGTTCTGCAAGGGTTTTGTTGCGCTCATTCTTGCCCTGCTGGCGCTGAAATACCGGGAAAAGATCGAACTCATTACAGCCTGTGTTATCTTTTATTTTGCCTACCTTTTCGGGCCGGTCCTGTTCATGCCGCATAGTATCCCCACATTTTCCGGGACGCTGACGTACCTGCTGGATTTCTGGCTCGGTATCGGCATCCCCATTATCCTTCTCGTCATTCACCGGTTAAGCCGGATCAAAGAACAACCGTAAAAACAAACTCATACAGTTCTCATAAAACACGATCAATTCTAAAAAAATATATGCCTTAAACGTAAAAAAACAAATTATCTGCATATGGCAAATAGAAAAAAATTTAATATAACAACGAACCGTCCAGAGAAACGGCATTTTCTTCGCAAATCGCAGGACAAACAAGCTGCTTCAGAGGGATTTCTCGCAAAAATTCCCCACAAGGCATTAATCGCATTGTTCATCTCGGGAATTATTCTTCCGGTATGTGTGAGTTATCTGACGTTCCAGTATACTTCAGCCCAAAATACAAAAAACGAACAAAAACACCTGGCAAACGAATTTTATTATGACATAGATTATGTCGAACTCCAGGAATCCCTGTTTGAAAATTCTCTAACCAACCCGACCATGGATTATAATAATCCGGATTCCCCGTTTTTTAACGAGACTTTCGTCTGGATTACTCCGCTTTACCCGGACTGGGGCATGTATTACTCAAACAGGCAGGATATCAATAAATTTAGTCCGGCTTTATCCTCCAGTCTCTCGATATTTTATCAGGATGTGCTGACCGCAGAAACAGAACGACAGACCTACATGTACTATGACAAAATGGTTGAGAGAGATCCAAACGATACGGCATTGGAAGAGAACCGGGCGACTATGTTACATGACCTTTTTGACGATATGCGCGAACATGTTAATTCCACAAGACAACGTATTCCTGAATTGAAACAGCAGTTGGCAGATATTGCATCCAGTTAATTATTAACAAAGTAATTCCCGCTTGCTATGAAAACGGGATAATTTTTTTGAAATGCTGCAATCCGGATCTATTTCAACTCATTTTCCAGACCCTTGATCAATACAGGTCTGTGACAAAAATTCAGATTTACCAGTTTTTTCCCGATAAGTAAAATTCGCCCGGGCTACCCGGATAATTCCGGGTGAAAAATTACTCCTCTTCTGCGAACCGCACGTACACGACTTCATCGAGCAGCCGCCCGTTCTTCGTGATCGCTTTCTTGTGGACGGCCTCGCGGGCAAAACCGCATTTCTCCAGCACCCGCATGGATGCCGGGTTATCCGAATGTATCCCGGCTTCGATCCGGACCATCCCCATCCGATCGAACGCAATCGGGACGAGCGCACGGACGGCATCGGTTGCGATCCCCCGGCCCCAGAACGGTTCCGCGAGCCAGTAGCCGATCTCCGCGGTCCGGCGCTTCACGTCTTCGAGCGGGGAGATGCCGATCCCGCCCACCGCTTCGCCGCCTATATCGATCGCTAAGTACAGGTGCCGGCCCGGGCCGGTGGCGAGCGCGATGAACCGGTCAGCATCCTCCTTTGTGTACGGCGAGGGGAACGCATCCCGGAGGTGGCAGGCGATCCGGGGATTGTCCGCGTACTTCACGATACGTGCTGCATCCTCTGTGCTCCAGTCGCGGAGTGTTGACGTGGGAGTGGCGATCCGCATGTGCCTGATGAGATTGTTTAACGGGAGGCATGATGGGGCTTGCGGTGGGATGGACCTGCGGGAAAAAACGCGTCCCGGTTCTCCCGGACTACAGGACAGGCCCGCCGACTTCCCGCTCCACAGGGTATTTTTGTTTTCGGCACGAATCTTCCGGTCATATATGGCCGGCGAAAAACGAGATTTCAACACCGCAGCGGCAACCTGGGACCAGAAAACGCACCGGGTCCGGATGGCAAACGATGTGGCACGGGCGATCCTCGGGACACTTCGCCCGGGACCGGATACGGACGTGCTGGAGCTCGGGTCCGGGACGGGCCTTGTGACGCTTGCCCTCCAGCCGCACGCCGGCTCGGTCACGGCAATCGACAGCTCGCCGGGCATGCTCGCCGAACTGGAAAAAAAGATCGCGGCGCAGGGCATTACCAATGTCCGCACCCGGTGCGTGGATCTGGAAAAAGACGATCTTCCCGGGCCGTTCGATCTTGCGGCGAGCAGCATGACCTTCCACCACATCAAAGACACCGATCGTCTCATCGGACGGATCTTTGGCATCCTCAAACCGGGCGGGAAGATCGCCATCGCGGATCTCGATTCCGATGAGGGAAAATTCCACGAATCAAACGAGGGCGTCTTCCATTTCGGTTTCGACCGGTACCTCCTGAGAAAATCTTTCGAGGCCGCAGGGTTTGTCAATGTCCGGAACCGGACGGCGGCGATCGTGCAAAAGCCCGGGCCGGACGGAGGCGTGCGGACGTTTACGGTTTTTTTAATGACCGGGGAGAAACCGGGCCGGGGAAGAGAAGGATAACGGGAAATCCTGCCGGATCTTACCTTACCCGGGTGTATCCTTCGCAGACGATCTCCATGGCATCGATTGCAGTTTCAGTTCCTTTGGCACCAAATCCCGAATGAATATATTTTACCGGCCACGCATTCACGATCTCCCACCGTGCCGTCTCTGCCCCTGCCTCATCAGTCTGGATGATCGACATATTCTTTTTCGCGGCGGCACCGGACTCGATCGCTTGTTTATACCAGTCATAAAGATCCAAGGAATCCGTGATACCCTGCTTAAGAGAGATGTTTGCGTGCCGGGCGAGCACGGATAATTTCCGCAATACCCGGGACTCATTTTCCCCGCGAAATTCTGCTGCATCTGTGCTCGCGTCAGAAAAGGTAACCTCCTGGAACCCGGCCCGGGGTATCCCGTTTATCTCAACACGGTACCTGAACTGGCGGTAGGGATCTTTCCTGTCTTCGGTCAAGAGTTTTTCACCTCATGGTCCGGTCATTACCGGGTCGTCCTGTCGCGGGAAGGACATGGGATATTGCGGCACGGGCTTAATTTTGCATCGTGGGGATCGAAGACAACCCGTTGCCTTTTGGCCCCAACAGATCGCTCACTACAGGAGAAAAGCCGGTCCGGACAAGAATAAATCTTTCGAAAGGTTTCCGGCATTTTTCATAGTTGTGGGGAGTGTGCCACCGGCATCCCGGCCCGCAGGTACGCGGTTCTTTCATTTTTCAGGACGGACGATCTCTTTTTCCCGCCATGTTGCCACCCTTGCGGGACCGTGGCGATCTTCTTTTTGTGTCCCGGCCTTTTGCGTGAGCGGGATAATGACAGCTTCCCGGTTCATCAGCTGCGCAGTGCCCGACGACTTCTGAAAATTCTCCGGCACCTCATTGTTTTCGGGACCGGGCTGAACCGCTTTCTCACCCTGCGAGGGGACGGTATTTTATCAGTCCCGGGTTTTATATATCTCTCTGGAGCTGATCCGGTATGCGAAAGGAAAGTCCCATACAACTTTCAAAAGAGCAAAAAGCAGAGATGATCGCTGAGATCAAGGCGTATTTTTTAACCGAGCGGGAAGAAGAGATCGGCGATCTTGCGGCTAGCATGGTTCTCGATTTTATTATAGAAAAACTGGCACCGGAATTTTACAACCAGGGTGTGGACAATGCGTACCGGTACATGAAAGAATCCGCGGAGGATATGCTCGGGATACGGGCGTAAAAAAAGGAAAATTCCAAAATTACTCTCCCGGACACCGGTTTCTTTATTCTGCCCGGATAACCGTGCCGGGATTTTTCCCGTTGATCGCCTTTTCGATGTTGCCCCGTTTGTGGCAGTTAACGATCCGGACTTCCCGTATATTGACAGCCTCCTTTAAGAGTTCGACAACCATGGGCTCGATCACCATGTCGTCCAGTTTCATTTTTGTGAGTTCCTTTGCGGTAATTTCCCGAATGAGTTCGGCATCCGGGTTTTTCCGCGGGTCTTCGGTATAGAGCCCGTCCACGTTCTTCCCGATGATACAGCTCTTTGCCCCGAGGACTTCGGCGATGAGAAATGCGCCGGTGTCTGTTCTGTGGGGTGGAATCAGGTCGGTTTTTGCCGGGTGCTCGTATAACCCGTACGGGGGCGTGCCGTGCGTGACCGGCAGGATCCCCAGTTTGAGGAGCATCGGAAGTTCCAGGAGATCGCCGGCCTTGATCCGCGTCCCGTTGTATTTTGCGAGCAGGATCGAGACCATGATGGCATTCTGCTCGGAGATCTTTGAGGAGAGCTCCGCAAGGACACCGGTCGGCATACCGAGGTCGATGCCGACATCCATGATGTGGCGCACCCTGCCGCCGCCCCCGGTGACAACCAGGATCTGGTGTTTTTTCGAGAGCTGCCCGATCTCTTCGCAGAGCGGATACATGACTTCCCGCCCGTAATCGACTGCACCATGCCCCCCGATCTTGACAATATTGATATCGGGTGCAATGCGGATCTGGCCCGAAGTTGGCCGTTTGGTCCGTAATCCTTTCCTGACCAGGGTCTCACCCTGTAATCCGCTTGAGAGCTCAATCCGGTTTTTCATGGTAAATCCCGCAACTCCTATACCATTACAGATAGGTATAATACCTTTTAAACCAATTGGTATATCAGTGCCGATACCAGCAGCACGCTGACGATCGGCCGGAGGTATGCCATGAAGATCTATGCACGTGAGCGCCAGAAAGTCGGCGAGGGTGTTGAGTCGCCCAAGTACCGCATTGTTGCCGTTACCCGGCGGACAGATCCAGGTCGAGGCCACGCATTTCCGCAAGTTCGAGCTCGAACAGATCGCAAAGGATGTCAAGGCCGAGATCGTGTTCATGAAGCCCGTGGACGACGAACACAAGAAGAAGAAATAATCTTTTTTGGTTTGGTATTTGCCAAGCCTCAATACCCGGGACGATGTAATATCCGGTGAAAAAGAATTATGGCTGCCCTTTCCATCGACAATCTTTTTGACGCGGCTCTCCGCATCCAGGTGCTGGAGCGATCGATATCCATTACATTTTCGGATGAGGGGGTCCGGATCAAATTCCCGACAACCCGGAGGCTGGCGGAATTTTTGGGCGTGCCCCATTACTATGTGCTGCCGTTCTTTGCCCAGATGGAGGAGCAGGACTTAATCACCCGTGCCGAACGCGTGGGCATCCTGACAACGGCAGCGGGGAGCCGGAAGATGCTTGCCCTCATCCGGGAAAAATATTCCGGCGAGATGCAGAAAATTCTCGGGCCGGAAATTTTTTCGGTCCTGACCCGGGAAGACTGAAAACGCCGGCACGGTTGTCGGACTTTTTTTCATGAGTGTTTTCTGCCTGATCTCGTTTTGATACCGGTATCGCAGGACACCGCCCCGGTAATTCCATGGCTGACGATTCCGGGAAAAACCGGACGTGTACGGTTATGATCCATCATCTTTCCGGGAATGTGTCGGGTTATAATCCCTCACAGGAAAACTGGTGAGTAAGAGTCCGACAGATTCGTCGGGTTCAGGGAACAGAACCTTCTCTCCAGTACTTTTTTCGTTTTTAAAAATCCCACAAAGCATCACACTATTCCTGTCGGAATAGTTCAGTAATTCCGCCGGATCCGACACGTTCCTACAACGCTAACCGGAATTCACGTTCCGGGATGCATTTTCACGTCGGAGGAAAAACGCACCAAACAGCCGCGTTCTTTTGGCCGATCCCCGGGTCGCAAGGGTAACCGGATGTGGTAAAAATACCCCCTGCTGCAGGCCCGTTAATGGCCGTTATCTGGCATCGAAATCGGGCGTATTTCGGCAAGCCGAGCCTGATTTAAAGGTATTTTCCACGCGAACCAAAACGGGGCGTGTTACACGGTTTTCCGGGAAGGGCAGGATCCTGAATTTCGGGATCCGGGGCCGTATCGGGCGCATTTGGGATACGGTTTTTCCACCCCCTGCTGGATCCGGATGGCTGGAGGGGGCTGGGTCACCTCAGGTCTCCCCACCCGGATTCTCCGACGGAGAGGTGGGATCTGGGGATCCTCAAAAGGTTCCCGTGAGGCAATAATTCCTAAAAAAAGGGGGACTAATTCAGGGAAAAACGGACACTTTCACGTCGGAGAAATAGGGGAATAAATAGCAGCGTTTGGAGGGCCGATCTTTTCCCGGACGGGCTCCGGGACGTCCGGAATGAAAAGAAGGGCGGTTTTGGGGGTCGGTTTTAGGGTTCCCCCATACGGGTTTCCTGACCCATGACGGGTCAGCTGATGAAAAAAACGGGCCGACTGTTTGAGTCACTGAATACATTTTTTACTCACTTGAATACATTTTGTATCCAGATGCGGGAAGCTCGCATTTCATCACGGATCCGGCCTCCGGCTCCCGATGCTTTTCCTGCATAATCCGGGTAAGCGATTTTACCATACGCGGGATTGTTAAAAAAAAGGGCCTGCAGGAATATTCCAGCAAAACTCCGTGCAGGTTATTATAGGGTTTGTGTACAGGAATACAACAATTTTTTTTAAACGGTCAGATATCCCATAAAAACGGGCGCGAAGATGAAGAAGGAGCGGCGGTCTGATGCCCCGGTGCCTGATGAATCATAGGGGGGGGTGGGGGCCACCCCCTCCCCCCTTTGTCCGCGAAGGCGGGGGTACCCTCCCTAGGGTTCCCGCGAAAAAATCCTGTTCTTTATCCAGCACCGGTACTATTGTTTAGGATTATTTGGCGATGCAATGAACCTAATCATTGTGGCCGGGCTGTTATTAAGCGACCAGTGTCGATCCTTTTGAATGAAATAGGTATAATCGGATATGGGTGAAAGACCCCCGACACGATTATTGTCAATGATCAATGAGAATACACGTGCCTCCTGTTCTTCTTTTGCTTTTTTCCACAGGTTAATAACGGATATATCCGAGATCACCGAATCCCCATCGGTAATGAAAAGTAAATCCGCGCCTTTGAAAGCAGGTTGCTTTAACGCTTCGAGTCCGGCTTTCAAGGCAGTATTGAAATCAGTTCCCCCTCCGAAAGTCCCTTCTAGAAATTTTAAAAAGTCTTTAGCCATTTTTTTCTTTGAAGTGAGATCTATTTCAACCGTACTTTGAGGTCCGGAGAATAAGATGACCTTAACGTCGCGCTCTTGTTTAAGCATCTTTTTTGCAAGAGCAAGAACTACCGCTTTTGCTACAATTTCAGGAGAGCCCTGCATTGAACTTGATGTATCCACCAATGCAACAACAGGACCCTGTTCCCTCTTCTTCGGTGGACCATCCGTCCAGTTTTTCCCGCGCAAATTATACGTCAGGAGTTTTCCTTCGGTAAAATCGGCATACAGTTTTTTCCGTAATAATGGATGGTGGAACTTCACAGCCTCGGCAGGAAGAAGACGGGAGATATCATTTGACAGAGTGATAGAATGTACTTCCGATCGCCCCATGGGAGATATCGATTGCTTTTTTATTCCATATTCAAGTTCAATTCGCCCGATCAACTTGAGAATATCATTCAACTCATCATTCCTTTCAACAAGTTTCGCATATTTTTCCAGGTTTGCAATGTACTCTTTTTTCAATGCAGTGATTTCGGATCCCCAATCCTTCGAAGGGAATAATTGAGCCAGGAAATTGATTGTCTCAAGGTGAGGTTTGAGTGATTGAATCATTGTATTGACCGGCTCAAACGTTGATTTTTCCAAGATTAGTTGTATCAGGTTTCCTGCATTTTTGTTATTTGAGAAACGGGTAATTTTTTCGGCAAGTCCGAATTTTGCATCAGAAGTTGAGCCTGCACTTCCGTTTTTCATTTTTTGCAGTTGATCCAGCACTTGTCTGATAAGACCAGATATTTTTCCAATGTTAGTTCCTTTTTCCGTTCGCGCTCCTATTCCGGTCTTTTCATCACCCCCTCCATTAGTGCCCTGCATCTGTCCGGTTTCGTCTTCCGAATTAGAATTATCCCCTTCTCTGCCTTCATCACACTGTTGTGAATCCTCACCGGATCCGGGCTGTTCAACTTGAGGATTTTTATTTCCCAATCCCGTTTTTTCAGACAGCGGCAGACTCCCGTTTTGAGCGAAATCTCCGGATCCTGGCGGGTTCCCTGATTCTACCCTCTCATATTCATCGTTTCCAGAGAATGACCCGGTATTTTTAATTTCAGAGACGACCTCTTTTAATTCGTTAATAATTTCCTGCATTTCATTGGAATATCCCCCGTGTTCTGCAGTTCCTGAATTTTCAAGAGACGTTTCAAGATCAGTTATGGCATTGAAACAGTCATTACAGAATTTATCCTGTATATTCGGACTTAACTTTTGATCGGGAGTAATTTGAGCAAGTAATTCAGAAAATTCCAAAAGGAGGCGGGAGAGTTCATCATTCCAGGACACGGAGGTATTCCTGGCATCCCGATCCCATTGATCATGGGTATTTTCCAGTAACGTCTCAAACTGATCAAGAAGATCCTGCATTTCTTTATCCAGGTTGTTATAAATTTCTTCATGAATTCTTGGGAACTGATCAAGAAGATCAAAAATTTTTGTGATAAGGAGTTCGGTTACCGGGGCGGCCACCTCCGGCGATTCGGCTGCTAATTCCTTAACCGATTGCCAGAGTTCGGAATGACGAAGGTGGATGAGAAGCGGATAAAAGACACCGTACTGCCGGATAAATTTTTGAGAGTCCTTAATCTGGATTGATTGCCCGTTAATTAGTTCTTGGATAAGCATTGTGGCAAGGTCTTCCCGAATATCTCGCGGGATTTTCCTTGGGGAGCTTACTACATTATCAAGTATCAGCTCATTTAATGAAGGACTTGGTTTACCTCTGTCAGATAGGGAAACATCTGAAAAAGGGACGTTTGTATTTTTCATCATCCCGACCTTATTCAGGATTTGAACAATTTTCTCATTGTATCCAGACGTTCTTCCAGTTTGAAGATTTTATTCAGGATTTGCTGCTGAACATGTGTGGTCTCATCAATATCATGAGCAGTTAGCCAGATATTTGTGTCAAGGTCTTTTTTCATATAATCATATGTTTCTTTCACAAATTTTCTCTGAAGAAGATATTTGTCTTCCAGAGACTGGAACTCTTTTTGATATAAAAGCCGCTTTTCGGAATTCAAACCTTCTTTTGGTATGAATCCATGATCCGATTTTAATTTTTCAATTAATTCCGAAAAAGAATAGAAATTCTCACGGAAATATGGAGAATTATTGAAAGAAAATTTTACACCATTATTATTTTTATATTCTTTAACAATTTGGTGATACGAGGTTAATTGAGTTCTTGAGTTATCCACCACATAAATTTCAACAGGAAGTTTTTCCTCATTTAGTATCTCTTTTTCACTCTCGATAATTTTTTGGAGAGATTCAATCTCATTTTCAAGTTTTTCTGTATCAATACCTCCAGATACAACAAGTTCAATAATTAATGTCCTCAATGCCTCTTTTTGGTCCGGCAAGTCCCAGAGCATATGCTGAAGGAGGAGAAGCATTGTCCGATCCACTTTCTTTTTTCCATTCGCAGCAGCCGCTACTTTCAGAACACCTACAATTTTCTTCCAGCGACGATCGGAGATCTGAATGCTCTCGGTATCTTCAGAATCCTTCCGCTCAAGATGCTTCTTTAGCGAGAGAAGAATATCCTGAACTTCATCAGATACTTCAATGGACTGGGCTTGAACCCGAATTTTTTTAATGCTGTCGATGTTAAGTTTCACTTTCGGTGAAAATTCTGCATTCTTTCTGAAAAGAAGGGATTTGACATTATCTTCATTCTGAATATATCTTACATCATACCGGAAGAGGAAGCGATCATAGAGTGCTTCGAGGTTTTCGTCTTCTTCTGGTAATTCATTTGATGCCCCAAATACCGTAAGAAGAGGTGTGTCGATCACTTCGGTCCCATTGTGGAAGCGACGTTCATTCAGGAGGGTCAGGAGACTATTAAGAATAGAACTGTTTGCTTTGAAAATTTCATCGAGAAGCGCAATATGGGCGGAAGGGAGGCATCCATCAATTTTTCTTTTGAACACATCCTTTTCAAGGGACTGGATAGATAATGGACCAAATATTTCTTCGGGTGTTGTAAAACGGGTCAGGAGATAATAGAAAAACTGAGCTCCTTCAATCGATTTACAAATGTTCTGTGCGAGATAAGTCTTGGCGGTTCCCGGTGGACCAAGATACAGGACATTTTCATTGGCAAGAATCGCAAGGATTGCCCCGAGAATTTCTTCATCCCTTTCAATAAAATGTTCTTTAAATTCGTTATGGAGTGCCTGGATCTCTTCTTTCAACAAACTCACTTCCCGATCTGTGTTAAAAATGATTATTTCTTTGATTTTTTTGCCTTTTCACGAATGTAGATACTCTTTCCGCTTTGATCTTTTGACTGTCTCTCATCGATCTCGAACAGACCTACAGATTTGATTAGATCATAAAATTTCCTGAATCCATAATTCCGGGAATCAAATTCAGGGCTTCTTTTCTGAAGATTATTTCCGACAAGACCTAATTCTGCCCAACCTTCATTATCTGATGAATCCTCAATACTGCTCTTTAATAAATTCAGGAATTTTACATCATTTTTTACATTATTGAGTCCCAGTGCTTCCGGTTGAGAAGAACTCGAAACTTCAGTATGTTCACCCGCTCGTAATATCTCCGTATAGATAAATTTGTCACAGGCATCGACAAAGGGCTTGGGGGTCTTTTTCTCGCCAAAGCCGTATACTATCCGCCCGGATTCGCGAATTCGTGACGCCAGGCGGGTATAATCGCTATCACTTGAAACAATACAAAACCCATCCAGGTTCCCTGCATGGAGTAAATCCATTGCATCGATGATCAGTGCACTATCGGTTGCATTTTTTCCTGACGAATAATTGAACTGCTGAATCGGAACAATGGAATGTGCTAAAAGAACATCTTTCCACGGCTGGAGCTGGGGAGTGGTCCAGTTCCCATAGATCCTTTTCACAGAAGCAATTCCGTATTTTGCAATTTCATCAAGGAGATTTTTTATAATGCTTGCCTGGGCATTATCTGCATCAATAAGTACCGCCAGTTTTTTCTGACGCTCAATAGGCAGAGAGATGTAATCCATTAACTCAACATTTATTTCTAACAATATAATTTTGGTTATTTGAGTTTTAAGACACGCAAGGATCTAAAAAACGAAAATGATTGCGTAGCTTTCAATTTCTTTTCCAAATATAGGGGATTAAAAATCCGATTCCCCTACAGAAACTCCTTTTAAAATCCTGCACCAAAAGACACCTATGGCAGATCTCGATCCCTTCTTCTTCACAATCAATTCCTGGTCCTTCACCCGGCACCGGACCTGGACCCGGTGCCCCCGGCAGTACTACTACGAGTACATCGCCCAGTACGTGACGACAAGCCCGGTCGTTCCTCCGGAAAAGATCCGCTGGCTCAAAAATTTCACATCAAAGTACGTTGTGCAGGGCCAGCTCATCCACGATATCATCGACCAGCAGATCCAGCTCGCATGCGACAACAAGCCCATGAACTATTTCGAGGCGGAGAGCGTCTTTGCGAAAAAAGTCGCAAATTACCGGGCCATCGGCGGCGAGACCTTCACCGAGTACCACAACGGCGAGAAGATCCCGGACTCGTTCTTCACGTACATCCTGGAGAACGGGAAGACCTGCCTCTCCACGTTCTTTGCCAAATGGCCCGAGTACGCGAAGCGCGAATGCCTGCGCCACGAGCAGTTCGATCACTTCACTATCGGCGACGCGGGCGTGACCGTCAAGGTGGACTTTGCCGCAAAGATGCCGGACGGAACAATCGTCCTCTCGGACTGGAAGACCGGGAAAGACGATGACGATTACGAGTCGGAGCTCCAGATGGCAGCCTACGTGCTCTGGGCAAAGGAGTTCTACAACAGGAGTGCGGACGAGATCGGGACCGAGCTGGTTTTCCTGAAGACCGGCACAACAAAACCCTATGCATTCTTTGAAGATCAGTTACGCGAGGTGCGGGAACAGATCGCAGGGGAGTTTGCGGCGATGAATGCTTCGTATGAGTACGGGGATTTCCCGGCCCGGCCTGCAGCGAGGGAGTGTATGAGTTGTAAGTTTGCGCAAGTGTGTCCGGAGGCGGCGGCCGGCAGGAACTGATACTATCACGGTCTAACAACGGAAATACGATCGACCCGGGAAAAGTCCCGGTCATAGGTTGCGATCGCATTGATCGCATGCTCTTCCATACAGGCGACATGGAGAGCATCGTTCCCAAGAAGCCCCCATTCCTGCATAACTGTCAGGGATCGTTCGAATGTTTGCGGGGAGATCCCGTACACAACCATCGGCCGGATACTCCGGATATCCTCCATCACTTCCCGGACGTTCCCTGCATCACGGACAAGGTCCGGGTGCAGTTTCATCTGGCGGACTGCAGATTCAGGGGCGATACCGCTGCTACGGACAACGGACGCGATGAGGAGTCGGTGGAGCACTTCATTGAGTACGATAACCGAAGTGGCGCAGGGAAAAAGCCCGGCATCTGCATCTTCCAGGAACCGGGTGCAGGCAGCAGCTTCTTTTCCGGTGCCAAGGACAACATGTAAGAAAATATTTGCATCGATAAAAACAGGTGCGTCGCTTTTTGAGCCAGCCGCCAATTACGTCACGGCTCCAGGGCAGGGTCGGAAATAATGCGGCGGACAAGTGCCGGGTCCGCAAGAGCAATCTTCTGCCGCATCCGCTGGACCGGGGTGAGGGGCATCTCATCGACACGGCCGGATGACCGGGCCTTTGAGCGGGGTGCCGCGACCGGGGTTGAGGAGGACTCTGCGACTCGTGCTTTCGAGCTCATGGTAATGCGGAGATATACGCACCGGAAAATATTAATCCTGCGTGTCCCGGGAAAAGCTCGCGAAGCTTTGAAAAATTCACGGCACCGTTTTTTTAGAGGTTTCGGGAAATGGCCGGGAGTACCGAAAGATTGTGCACGCACGGAGTGCATAATTCCGGTTTGATTTCCTTTGAGTGTACGTGCGGGTTTGAGGGGCAGACCGTTTTGTTAATCTCCCTGCCCGATAATCCCCCTCTTCTTTAATTCAAAATAACATCTCGCACAGGCCTCCACATCGGCACCGGCATTATGGCTGTCGGTAAATTCTTCCTGGAACAACTGGAGGTGCAGCTCGTTTAAGGTCGGCCACTTGTATCCTCTCCTGGACTTTGAGGGAAGTTTGCACAGAGAAACTATCTGCGGGGTTTTCATGGTGCAGGAATACTGTTTTCCCGGAAGATTCGTTTCAAGACTGCACCGCAGAAATTCCGTGGTGACAATCGGCAGATCGAAATCGAGGTTATGCGCAATAACCGTTTCCGCTCGTTCCACATCGGCATTGAACTGTGGGAGCACTTTATAGAGCGATACGCCTTCGGCTTTTGCCCGCTCGGTCGTGATCCCATGAATCCGGGCCGAGTCCATCGGAATGGAAAAGTCCGTCGGGTAAATGATAAAACTGTTCCGGCTTTCACGCTCGCCATCACTGGAGTACAGCGACCATGCAAGCTGGACGACCCGCGGCCATTTTTCAACGGGGTCTATTTCGGTAAACTTTGGGAGGCCGGTGGTTTCGGTGTCGAGGAAGAGGAACATCTGCGATACTTTTGGAGGGGAGGGTATTTGGGGTTGGGGGTTCCGGGAGTTTCAGCACGGACACTTTAGGGGAAGGATACCCGGGAATTTGCGATGAGGAGTATCCCAAATATGTGGGGAGATTTCCCGGCCCTGCCTTCGCAGTGGGAGTGTATCTGTTGTCGGGTTGTCAAAATTTACAGTGGGCCAAGTATTGGATGATCGAGTTAAGACAAATGAAAATCCCGAATAGAAAAAACGAATAACCAAAAAGTGTTAGATCTCTTTGAATGTTGTTTAGATATTTTAATCAAATATAATTGGGTAATATACATGCAACCGGAATCATCCATGAAAGAAACAATCAAAAAAATTTTACAGAGTTCGAAAAACAAAAGAATCAGTATCAATGAATTAGACGATGAGCTGAAAAAGAGAAAAATCAATGTCTTTTCAGATAATGATAAAAGAGATCAATTTGTTGAAACAATTCAAGATCTCATAGATGATAACATTTTAATCCCTTTAAAGAATGCTTCACGGATACAACAATATGGAAAACTTCCAAACACTTTCACCATTAGAAAAAGTGCCATATCTGAAATTTTCTCACCTCTCACTGTTGAACATCGAAACGAATTATTATCGTTATCCCCACGGATTAACATTGATTATTATGCAACTCATGCCGTACAATATGTAAAAGATCGAGAATTTATTTTTAAAATTGATGAATTGGTCCGTCAAAACTCTGTTGAAGAGCTGACCGTTAATGAACGATCGTATTTACTCTTTGGTGATGAAAAAGCGATTACTATTCCTGCAGATGCAGCAGTTGATGGAAATAGAATTTTAAAAAATCTCAAACTCACTATTGAAGACATCAAAGCAAAAAAAACATATGAGCCCTTTTTTTATGCTGTAAAAGAATATTTTTCCCTTGAAGGAGAAAGCCAAGCGGTTCGAACGGCATTAATTGTTGAGAATAAGGATACGTTCTGGACCTTGCATTTGGCACTCACATCCGGCGAATTAAAAAATGTAAATATGGTTGTTTATGGAGAAGGACACGCAATACATCAAAAATTTGCATATTTTGAAATGATAGGAGGTTCGACTTCGGATCGATATTTTTATTTTGGAGACTTGGATCAAGAGGGGATTCACATCTTCAATTCTCTCAGAAAAAAATTCCCTGCTTATGATATTAAACCAGCAGTAAAGTTATACTCCATTGTTTTAAGAAAAACGGGTATTGAAAAAGCGCACCCCCTGCGGAAAAAACAAGTGGTCGGGAATTCTTCGTTATCTCCATTCATTGATTTCTTTGAGCCTGACGAGAAAGAGACAATAAAAAAGATTGTTGATGAACGGAAGTATCTACCGCAAGAAATTTTCAATAAATCTGATTTCCCAGAGTTGAAACAGCATGGAATATTCTGAACGAATTAAGGAAATCGATAACCGATTGGATTATTTAAAAAAATATTATCCGTTTTTTAGAATATATGCGACATCAAATCTCCAAAAAACTGAATATGACGCTCCGTTTCTTGCATTGGACGTTTTAACTTTTCTCATTGAACAAGGTCGACTTTTAGGTCGGCCAGTCCCAATCGATGAAATCAAGGAACATATTCAACAGACTTTAGTAAATGTTTATCCTGGTATTACATTCGACGTTCGAGATGTAACAAGATCACTCCTCGGCATGCTCGAAACGGATACTCAAGGAATGTTGTATCAGTACCAGTATTTCGATCCTCTTCATCAAAGAATGGTTGAAGAATACATTCAGTTAATAGAATATGACGTGAAAGAGAGCGCATATCGAATTACTGATACGGGTCTCGATTTCATGATCAGTACTAAAGAATTGCCGGAAGAATCCAAGATCTCTGTAACGTTGATCCTTTTCGAGAAACAGATAAAAAGTGGTTCATTTAGAAATGCACTAGCAACGATTCGAGAATTGAATCTAGCAGTTCAACTAAAAAAACGAAGGAAGGAAGCTCTTCTTGAAAAACTGATAACAGGTGGAAAAAATGTTGTTGAAGATTTCGAACAATATTCTCAAGAGGTGCTTTCACAATTAAAACATGAAAATGAACTTTTCACACAAGTCCATTTGCTTCTTACAGAACTTTCTGAAAACCGAGAGAAAATCGCAAATAATACCCATTTCACGGTAACAGAAGAGGATTTTATAATAATCAAAGAAATTGCCGTTGAGGTAGAACATGGATATCAAATTCATAATGCACTCCTAAATGAATTCACAGATTTTCCCGAAGACTACGAGCGAATCAATAGGATTCGTCTGAACTCATTATTTGAAAAGCGTTATCAATTCCAGGAAGCGCTTGAGAATCATATACGGGCAAATGTTTCCAATGAGGTTCATATCATTACGATACATCCACTATTATTTGCGAGAGTCCCAAAGAAATTTAATCTTCTAAAAATTTTTGAACATCAAATAATTGCAAGCAAGAAAAACGATCTTCTGGATACTCGCTCTATGGAAGATTGGACCGATGAAAAGCCAATAGATACTATTGTTGGAGAACGTCAATCTCAAAATTTTTTAACATATGCAAAAATTTTATTGAATGCCTTATCTGAAAAAAAGCAATTGACTCTTGGAACTTATATTGATGCAATTATTCAAAAGACCGGGAAAGAGGGCATAAGAAATGTTGATCTGATTCCCTTTTTACTTGAGTTGAATAGTAATTCGGAATTTCATTTAACCAAAGAAAGCCGGAAAGAAGGAACACCCAAAAATCCCTATGAAAGCACGTTTGATCTAACTGATAACCTAAATCAGGGATACCGACATGATCAAATCGAAGAATCATTACATCGTGCATATGGAAATCGATTTACAAATGGGAGTATCTTGAAGGTATTCTCGAAGCCGGAATCTCTAGTAAAAATTGGCGAAAATGGCAATGTACAGATAACTGACATGATCTTTATTCTTGAGTGAGAAAATGAAAGTTGAACAGAATAATTTCGGAACCGCACTTGACATTCTTTCAGTCATTTTGGAATCGGGCAGCCTATCCAGAACCGATTATCCCACAGAATTTCGTCAATATGATCAAGAGCCAGAGATTCGTGAATCACTTGAATTCATTGCTGAAAAACTTGATTTATTGATTTGCGAGCAAAAAGATGTAATATACATCAGTCCCGGAATTAACAACCGTGTTTTCTCACTCACTAACACAGAAATTAAAAGAGAGCTCGGGGCCGGTTTTACAAATAATGCAATGATGTACACTGCATTTTTCATTATGCATATTATAATCACAGAATTCTACAAAGAAGCAACCCAAGAGACATATCGTGCAAAACTTTTGATAAAAGATCTTCTTGATTCCACGGACCGGAAAATAAAATCAATGATGGAACTGGAAAATCTGGAAAATACCAGTGAACAATATCATTTTAACTTCAAACTGGTTGCAGATGCATGGAATAGTCTTCCGAATGCAGAATTTAAAGACGGTTCTGATAACTTAAGACAACGAGGGACAAATTCAAAACTAACAATAATTAACCAGACTGTAAAGTTCATGAAGAAGCAAGGACTAGTTGTCGAAAACGACGATGCAGTATATCTGACTGATCGCTGTAAGGCAATTATAACCGAAGCCTATAATCGAACTGAGATCCAAGCGGACATTTCTGAGTTTATAGAAGGATTGCCCGACATAAAGGAGGGAAACGATGCCCCAATTACGTAATTTGCGCATTATTAATGCCCAATTCAACGAGGGGAAAAATATTTATGAAGATTTCCGCATGCCATTTTACGGGTACAATGCTACCTTTGAGTTAGTGAATGGGGGGGGCAAATCGGTTCTTTTAATGTTGCTTATGCAATGTATCCTTCCAAAATCTGCCTTGACGAATGAGCGACCATTCAAGGATATGTTCCATGGGGGAGATCAAAATCGTACAACTCATGTTCTTGCCGAATGGGAACTGGATGAAAGCATTTCGGGGAAAAAGAAATTTCTCCTCACAGGTTTTTTGTGCTAAACGGAAAATTGCCCAAGATGAGGATTCACGAAATGATGATATTCAGTGGTTTAATTATCTTTATAATTACGACAAAAGTAACGGGCTAGGTATAAATGATATTCCCTTGTGTAGTTATGATAACAAAGCATTTGTTGTCAAAGATTTCTCGAAGACCTTTGCGATGCTGAAAGAGAAAAGTTCTGAATATGATATTCGGATCACTGAGAAAAAAAGAGAATATCAAGATTGGCTTAAAGTATATTGTCTGTTGGAATCAGAATGGAATATTATCCGGGAAATTAACGAACGGGAAAATCACCTGAAAACTCATTTTGCACGATATAAATCATCTAGGGCCCTCGTTGAAGGTCTTCTAATAAAGACTATTGAAGAGTGTTTAAAAGATCGGGAACATCTCAACTATGATGAAAAGTTCGATGAATCTTCAGCAATAGCTGATGCTCTTTTCAAATCTCAGGAATCCTTGAAAAGGTTACAGGAAGAACAAGACACGCTCATTCATTATGAGAAATTGCTGTCAGAAGTGGATAATTTAACTAAAACAAATCAACGTCTAATTAATGTCTTCGAATCATATCAACAAGAAAAAAATATTGCAGCAGCTCAATTTAATGCTTATGACTTGGCAATTCAAAAAAATGAGAGTGAAATAAATGGTATTGTCGAAAATCTCAAAAATACAGAACGATTACTTACCACCCTCAAAAACGCAATAGAGAGAATCAATCTGAATATTATCAATGTCCGGGTAAATCAAGCAAAAAAACTAAGAGATCAATATGAAAATGAGATTATCCCTCTTAAAAATGAGATTATTAATCAAAACTATTGTTTGAATTTTTCAAAGGCTGTAAACAAATACCTTCTGATTAAAGAGAACGAGTCACAGATTTTTGAGAATGAAAAAATTTTGATCAACAAAAAAGAGAGTCAAAAGGATCTTTTTGATAGAATCAATCCCCTTGGAAAAACATTGTTCGACCGGCTTTCTATCGAAGTATCTCTATTAAAAGAGAGGAAGAAATCTGAGGGGGATCATCTAAAAGAGATAAATGCCAGAATTACATTGGGCCTTAAGGAAATTGGTGGAAAACAGAGACAAATTGATCTGAATAACAAAAATCTGGAAAGAATTGATTCTGCTATTGCAAAAATTACACATGAATACGAAGAATTGATTCGACAACAAAAACATATCATCAGATTTCCGGATGTTTATTTACCGAAGATAAAATTGAAGAGGTGACTAAATACCTTGCACGATTAAAACAAGAACAACAGGACTTGTTCGAGACTATCAATTTATTAAAGGAGCAAATTAATCAAGAAAAAATCAATGAAAATGGGATTAACCATCAGATAATATCTGAAACTGAATTTATTGAACGGTTAAAAAAAGAGTTAGCAGAATTTCAACAAAACAAAGAGAGAATTCAGAAGATCTTAGCCGTTTACGAAAAAGAAACTCCTGAATCTTGTCTTTCTCACATTGAATGCGAGATCCATAAATTTAATATAAATTTGATGGATCAAAAAAGTAAAATCAATTTAACAAATCAACAACTTACCAGCATTCAACAATATGGTTTTTCCTTGGACGGAGCATTCATTAAATGTCTCGGGGCGATGAAAGACCACTATCCTCAATCGGTCAGTGGAGCAGAATATCTCAAAGGCTTACCAGAAAATAAAAGAAGTGAGATCCTTAATCTTGCGCCATGGCTTCCAAAGGCAATACTTGTTCTGGATCACCAATTCAAAGAAATTATCCGAGCACCAGATAATCTCCCTATCGAAATACAAGATGTTGCCCCCGATTATTTCAAGCCTTGATATAGTACGACTAAACAGACCAGTCACGCTTGGTGACATTTTTATCCCTCATCGTAAGATTGATTTTTTAAGAGATGTATTTGCTGGAGATAAAACAGTTATTCGTATCAAAAAAGAATTGATCCGTGAGGAGGAGACCCTAAAGAATATTGAATCCTCCATCCATAATTTTGAACAAGATCAGTTAACGATCAGGAGTTTCATCGATCGCTATCCTTCAGACAGGGGCACTGAAATAGCGATAGAAATTAGTACACTCACTGATTCGTTGACAGTGCATAAAGAAAAAATGTGTGAGATTTCTAAACAAATGCAAAGTGAGGCAGAGAGCCTTAAGATAAAACAATCTGACCTCGTCAAGAATATTGATCGAAAGGAAGTATCAGAAAAAAACCTTTCCATTCTTCAAGATATTAAGAAAAATGAAGACGAACAAGCGAAACTTCATGACGAACATAATACAATTGTTGCCGAACAAAAAAACCAGGTAATCTCACTACGAGTTTTGGATCAGGAAAATCTCAAGTTACAAACAGAAGCAGAAAAAAGGAATGAATCTCTTCGTCAAACAAATGGATTGCTGGAAAAATTCCAATTTGAGATCCGGGATTATCAACAATACGCAGAAAAAGAATCCTGTACTACTTTAAAAGAGGATATCAATGAAATCCGTTCGGAATATAGAGCGGTAAAAAAGGTGATCGATGGTGTGGAGAATAGTGTCAGCCAGATTGAAGCCGCAATTGCATCTAACCGTTTGTTAATTGAGGGATATAAAAAAGATATCCATGATCTGAATATTTCCTATGAGGAGCTAGTAGCCAAGAATCAGGCTACACCAAATTCAGATGAATTCCTTAAACAGTTACAGGAAAGGATCAATGATCTGAATAAAACACAGAATGTCCTTAATGATCTCTTCAATGCTGCGAATATGGATTATCAAATAAGAGATCATGACTTCACTCAAAAAATCGAACAATATCAGAAACTAACTACAGAGGAATATACGCCAAATTTTGCAATACTCGATGCAAAACATTTTAGTGACGAACTATCGGAACTAACAAGACAGGTTATCCATGTCGAAGGACAGATAGATACTCTTCAGAAGGACAAAGAAAGAAAGGAACATGCACAGAAAACCGTTCAGGACGGGTTTGTTGAAATACGGCTTCTTGATGCGACACATCATTTTAAAAATTCAATGTGTACCGCAGCGGATCATCTAATAGAATATACTACGTTGAAATTGGAACTCGATAGATGCGATAAGGTTGTACGAAAAAATAAAAAGCAATACGAAGTAGCAAAAAACACAGCAATCCAAAATGTCTCAAATATCCCCATCGCTTCAGAATTCAAAGATATCATAAAATTTAGATTGAGGGAATCGGAAAACTTGCAAGATGCTGAATCAAATCAACAACAACTCAACAATTTTTCACAGATAATTCATGATAAAATAGAATTTCATAATAAAACTATTGACGCACTTAAGGAGGTCGAAGCAAAAATTGTCAATCAGGCTCTTGGCATGGCTAGAATTTACCGTGATCATCTCAAGATTTTCCCCCAGTTATCCAAACTCGATATCGATGGAAAAACATCTGAAATGATTCGAATAAATTTTGATGAATGTATTTTTCCAGATGAACGAGCCAACATCGAAATGCGTCGGTATATCCAAGATCTCAATAAAGGAATTCGCGATGGCACTACCTCACGTCAAGAACTCCAGAAAACATTCAGGCCGGATCAACTTGTAGCCAGAGTGATGGAGATGGGAAAGATACAAGTCAAAATCCGAAAGATCGAAGAAGGATCTCAAGGATTTCAAAGATGGGACTCGATCAAAGCATCGGACGGACAGGAAAATACGATGTTTATAATTTTTCTGATTGCACTCATGTCGTACATTCGATATATCGTTGTTGGAAGGTATGATACGAATACCTCGAAAGTCATCCTTCTCGACAATCCATTCGGTTCAACAAGTGCATATTATCTTTGGGTGCCAATTTGGTCTATCTTAAAGCGCAATAATATCCAGTTAATTTGTTCAGGACATAAAATTCCATCAAAAATCTTGGAATTCTTCCCAGTTCATCACTTATTGTCCGATGATATCTCAAAGAGCGGACTTCGGAGAGTAAATATTAAAGTTGAGGCTTCGGGTAAAGCAAAAGAAATAATTGATCGCAATCAGCCAAAGGACATTCTTCAATGGACGGCCGGGGCGATTTAAAAATATATTTCCGGAAAACCGCGGCCCGTACAGGCCTGCTATTTTGCAGGTTTGAGTGGTCTTATTTCCATCCGGATTTGAAAAGTAGTCTCAACTTAACGATTTTTCCGCGGGTGTGGACACAATTTCCTGTGGGACCGGAAAACGGGATCGCCTGATTGCCAATCCGGGATTCTATCAGGCTTGTTTGGGATACACGGTCGACAGGGGATCCCCGGGCCTGGGCCGGATCCGGGACTATGCGATCACCCGTAAAAGAGTACTAAAAATCCGGGCCCTGACAAGCCCCGGATCACCCCATTTTCTCACCCGAACATGCCAGTTTCGGCAAAAACCACGTCAGTTTCCGGGTTGGTCGTGCCAAAAACAACCGGTCTTACGTCGGTGAACCGATCCGGGCCGGCCAAGCATATTTGGGCTTATTTGTGCGGAGGATAATAGCGGGGATGGGCACCTGCACATACCCTGCACACGGCAAAAAATGAGGGCCTGTTTGGGGAGTCTTGGATCCGGCAGGGGATCGGTAGGGGAGATACGATCCCTGGCACACGATTCTCCGACGGAGGCGGCGGAGATGGAGGGGGCCGGATGAGCCCTAACACGCACTCATTCATGCAAAACACGCACGAATTCGCGGTCCGAAGGGCATTTTTACGTCGGAACAAAAACGCACCTAATAGCAGCGTTCCTGCGGCCGATCTTTTCCCGGACGGGCTCCGGCACGTGCTATTGAAAAGAAAGCCTGTTTTGGGGGTCGGGATTTCCTGTGGTGTTTCCCGGGGAAAAGCTCCGACAGTTTTTTGGGAAAAATCCGTATCCTTCTCCCATCGAATCCGATCGGGGGAAACCTTTACTTCCCCTTTTGCGGGTCCGGCAAACTATGTCGGGTTATACTCCTGCATAAACCCGCATTTCTGTAGGATTATAATCCCTCACAAACTCACATTTCTGCAGGGTTATAACCTTACATATGCGAGGACTTTGCCTCCATTGAGTACAGTGTCCCGGTCTCAGTAAACCACAAAAACCCGGCAACCTTTTTCCCGGCCACCAGCCCCTTCGCCGCCTCGCAATAAACCGCCATCGAAACCCGGTACTCCTCCGCGACCGCCGCATATTCCTCCGGCCCCACCGCCTCGCTCTTGTAATCGATCACGGCCCATGAACCGTCATCGAGTTCAGCGAGCCGGTCGATCTTCCCGTATATCTGCCGGCCTTCGTACGTTACCACGAACGCGAGCTCGGCAAACGAACGCTTCGCCCGCTTCATGAGATCGGACGAAAAGAACCGGTCACGGATCTCTTCGCACTGCCGGGCGTTCTCCTCCGAATATTCCCCGAACTCTTCGAGCACGGTCCGTATGTCCCGGCCCCGGAGGATTTCGTGAACCATCGTCCCCTTCCGCTCCCCGAAAATCCCGGGGGAGATAGCGGGACTCGCGGACAGCCCGGGCCGGAACCTTCACGCCCGATCTTTCTTTTTCAAATGCGGAGACGGTCATAAGCGCCGACCGAGCCTCCGGCTCCGGAGCCGGTACCCGGGCGGGTCCCGTGCACACCCGCATATTCCTCCGGAAGATCGATCCGCTCGGTCGTTCTTTCCAAAACCTCGGCCGGGATCTGTTCGGGCTTTGAGAGGATCGTCACCGTAAGCGAAGTCCCGTTCCCGGTATCGAGCCGCTGCTCTCCTGCCTCAATTGCCTCCCGGGTGATCCCGAGCGCCGATGTCACCCACTCGATCCGGGTTTTCGCAAACGCCACCGGTACCGACAGGTCCTCCGGCATCGTCCCGCACATGATCAGATGGTCCCGGGCCCGGGTCAGCGCAACGTACAGGAGCCGTTTCTTCTCGGCCCGCTCCTTCTCGCGCTGCATCTCGCGGAGGGCCGCAAGCACCGGGCTGTCGGCCGGGGCATAATCGTTGTCCGGGTCGGGCACCCGGATGCCCACGAGCCGGGTATCGTCCCCGATCATGATCGGTAAAAAGCGCTCACGGAACCCCGTCCCCATATCGGGCACGATCACAATCGGGAATTCAAGGCCCTTTGCCGCGTGGACCGTCATGATGTTGACCGCATGTGCTGCCAGCGCATCGAGCGGCGCCTCGCCCTCCCGTTCCTCATCGTCCATCGAGCGCCGCAGATCGTTCGTGAGATCAGAAAGCGCGTAGGGTTCCTTCTCCTCCCGGCTCCGGACGATCCCGGCAAGCTTCCCGGTATTTGCAAGCATCTGCACGCCTTCGGGAAGCGCCCCGTACACCGCATACATTCCGGAATCCGAAAGGATCTTCCGGAGGAGCGCCAGGACCCCGATCCTCCCCGCATACTCCTGCCACGAGAAAGGAGGTCACGCGCCCGCACCACCGGGCCGGACGTTTTCCCTTCCGCAGACCGGCACAGCTTTCTCCCAGAGTGTCCCGCAGTAATTCCGGGCAAGGTAGAAGAGCTCCGTATCCGAGAGCCCGAAGTACGGCGGAGCGGAGCGCCCCAAGAAGGCTCACGTCATCGTGCCGGTTTACCAGAAACGCAACGATGTTGTACAGATCGAATATCTCCTGGCGCCCGTAAAAGCCCGTGCCGCCGTGCACATAGTACGGGACGCCATACTGCGAAAGTGCCTGCAAGGATAATACGAAAGGTTCGTGCGCTGTTCGAGAAGGATCGCAATGTCCCCGTACCGGGCGGGCCGTTGTACAAACGCATGGTCCGGGCCCTCTCCGTACACTTCGGCCGGGGCCGATACCAGGCGCTGGATCCGGCGGGCAACAAGCGCCGCCTCGGCCCGTTTCGTTGCCGGGCCGGTATCCTCTTTTCCGGCAAGCACCAGTTCCACGGAACCCGCATGGTCCCGGCGGGCGTCGGAACAGTTCACCGGTTCGTACCCGAACTCCCAGGGTTTTTCTGCCGATGCAAAGAGCCGGCTAAAGAGGAAGTTTGCAAGGCCGAGCACCTGGCCCGTGCTCCTAAAACTCGTGTCGAGATTGACGACCGTTCCCCGACATTGTGTATCGATGATGGTCTGCGCTTCCTTAAAGCGCGTCACGTCCGCGTCACGGAAGAGGTAGATCGACTGCTTGGGGTCCCCGACAATAAAGAGCGAATCCGTTTCCGGCCCGGGTTTTCCCACAAGGGCAAGGACGATCCCGAACTGTGCGGGGTCCGTGTCCTGGAACTCGTCCACGAGAATGTAGCGGAACCTCCGAGCCAGCTGGGCTGCCACCTGCGGGTGGTCGCCCGTGACAAGTTCCTGTGCGTGCAGGATGAGATCCGGGAAATCGAGACCCCCCGACAAAGCCTTGGCATCGGAAACGAGTTCCCGGTACCGGGTAAAGACAAACGAGAGATCGGACAGGATCCGGAGGGAGCCGGCAACCAGGGGATCGGAGGGATCGACCGTGAGCCGGCAGAGCCAGTCTTTCTGTCCGAGTATCGAGAACAGCCGTTTCCGCGCCGCCTTAAACTCTTCGAGATCGTTTCCCTGCCAGTTCTTTTTGCTCCCCACGTTCCCCATTTTTTTGGAAAGAAGCCCCTCCACCGCTTCGCAGAACGCAGATGCTCCCGATGCCGGTGTCAGTTCTTTTAAAAACGGCCGGATCTCCTGCGCGTGAAGGGCGGCCTTGTCGTTTACTCCCTCATACGCTATGGCAAATTCGGAGAGTTTCCGCACGAGCGCCGCAAACTCCGGATCGGAAAGGAGCGCTGCGATCTCTTCGTCGCGGAACGCGTGTACTTTTTCCTGCCATGCAGAGAGGATTGCGGGCTCGCTTCGCTCAAGCGCCGAAAAGAACTCCCCGTACTCCCGGCGCTTCGCGTACATTGCTGATAGCATCCCTTTGAGCGTCCCGGATTCAATAATCGAAAGAACGCGGACCAGTGCATCGTGCGACGGGCCTTTTCCCGGGGTTGTCACAAGGGCCTCAAACGCTTCCTCGTGGATCCGGGCCATCTGCTGCTCGTCGAGGATGCCAAAACCCGGTTCGAGCCCGGCCTCGGTGGGAAACTCGCGGAGGATCTGGGCGCAGAAGGAGTGGAAGGTCTGGACCGGTGCAACAAGGAACTCCTCGTTTGCCCGCTCCCAGAATGGCCCGGACCGGGCGGAAAGTTCGGTACGGATCCGTTCTTTCATCTCGGCCGCCGCCTTCTCGGTATACGTGAGCGCGAGGATCTCCGGGACCCGGACGTTCTGGGTCTCCAAAAGATCGATATATTTGCGCACGAGCACGTAGGTCTTCCCGGTCCCCGCCCCCGCGGTAACGACCATGCTCCGGTCGTGGGTGGTGATCGCGAGGTCCTGGCGTTTGGTCGATACCATTTCAGGCCCCCTCCGTTGACGAGAAGAGCCGGGAGGGATCGAACCGGCAGATGGTCGAAAATTCGCAGTACGGGTTCGGGCACTTCTCTTCGGCCGGGAGCATGAACTCCCCGGCCCGGATCCCCCGGATATATTCCGCGGAAAATTTCAGGGAGGCAAGGAGTGCGGCCCGGAAGTCTTTTGTCGCCCGGGGATTTGTGGAGACAACGAGATCCCGGCCGGCATCGTCAAGGAGGACGATCCGGTCCTCAACCTCACGGCGGATCCGGTAATACCCGCCAAGGACGCCCTGTTTTTTAGAGATCTGCTCGTACGCGAGCAGGTAGAGCGGGATCTGGAGCGCCTTGCCGGATGCGATCTCGTTTCGGGTTGCGATCTGCGAACCGGTCTTGTAATCGTAGATGGCAAAGCGTCCGTCGGGCGTGATATCGATCCGGTCCACCCGGCCCTTGATCCGGACCGGCTCTGTCCCTTCCGGGGGAACGATCGCAACCGGATCCGGGACCGATGCAGGATCGTCGTTCTCGTCCCGCCGCATCCCGAACGTGAACTCAAAGTAGGACGGGACAAGGGCCGAATCTTCCTCATCGGCCTCCTTGTGCAAGAACCGGGTAAAGATCCCCGGGCCGGTTGCAGGACTGCCGGTCATCTGGATACAGGTCGCCTCCCAGGCCGGGCTCATAAACGCGTACCGCCCGAGTTCCGCAGCAACGATCCCGCTCATCATCTCCCCGGCCTCTGCAAGTTCGGACAGGTGCACCCTTCCCCTTCCCGCTCCTTTCCACGCACGGTAGAACGCGCTCAGGATATTGTGGACCGCCGTCCCCCGGTCCCGTGCCGACAGGTTCAGCTCGATCTCCGGAAGCGCTTCGACTTCGAGGACTTTTTCGATAAAGAAACATAAGGGGCACGCGGCATAGGTCTCAAGAACGGTCGGTGAATAGGTATGGGCGGGCCCGAATTTGTCAGAAAGATACGCACGGATTGCCGGATCGTCCGCGAGATACCCGGCATACGGGGAGGCCCGGGTGCCGTCCCGCTCGTACTCTTCCATAGTTACCCGTTCTGCAATATCCCGGGGCGCAAGTCCGGGGGAAAGACACGGGAGCGCAGCGGGAACGTCCCGTGCAGCAAGAGCGTTTCCCGCACGGACTGCATCTGTCCGTTCTGAATGCCGGATCTCTTCGGTCTCCGGATCGGCCCACGGTCCCTCCGGCAGCCGGGCTTTCACCCGTTCGAAGAATGCGGAGGTCAGAAGGGGATTTTCCCCGTCCGATTGTGCAGCGCTCAAGAACACTGCCTGCTTCCCGGCAAGAAGCGCTGCGATGAAATAATACCGTTCCTCCCGGAGCACTTCGTCAAGGCTGCGGGTTCCCATCCGGGCATTCTCCGGCTGGCTCGTAAACGGGATGCGGGTGGTCAGCCGGGGCAGGTTTCCTTCGGTAAGCCCCGCAAGGAACAGGTACGGGAACCGGTCGTTTGCCGCTTCGCGGAGACCGATCACCTGGACGCCGGTTCTTGAATCTTCCGGGAGGAAATCGATCTCCCCGGCAAGCGTGGAAAGGATCCGGATGAAATTCCCCACAGGTTACCGGGCCGGACGCAAGGGTGTCTGCAAGGTTTTCAATGCGGTCGAGGCAGGCAAGGAATTTTTCCTGCGCCCCGTATTCGGCAGACATAATTTTTTTATCAGGCGCCGGGAGTATCGCAAAAAATCCCCAGCGATCGAGAAGCTCCCGGTAATTCCGGACAAACTCCCGGATCCCATGCGTTCCCGTAAAGGGGCCGAGATCGCGAAACAGTGCGGCAGTCCCCGCCTTTACCCGGGCAAGCGCATCATTTCTGCACCGGCAGGGGATCGCCCCGGAGATTCGAGCTCAGAAAGCCGCTTTTCCAGGTACGTAAATCCCCGCTCCCAGCCGGATTCCCATTTCTCTACCTGGGCAAACCTCGACACCAGATCGAGCTCCCGCGGATCGAGGTCGGGAACCCTGCACCCGCCTGCACCCGAACGGGCGGACTGGTAGCGCGGGCCCTGCACAACGCGAAGGACGGCCTCGCGGGAGAATTCCTGCGATACTGCCCCGGGAACGGCAAGGAATTCCTGGACAAGGGGCAGAAGGTTCAGCCCGCGTCCCGGTTGCGCTGCTCCACGGGATGGCAAAATCGGAAAAGACTGTCCTGCACGAGTCCCAGGTTCTCCCGCACATCCGGGAAACCGACCGCGATATCGGAGAACGGGACCCCGCGGTCGCGAAGCCGGCAGATCTCTTCTGCCACCCGGGAGATCTCCTGTGATTGTGTTGCAAAGGTTGCGCAGCGGATGCCCGATCCGGCAAGCGTCCCGGGCTTTTCAGAAAAGATACCAGAAACACCGGCTTTGCCGGGATCCAAAACGGGGACTTCTTCTGTCCTCCGGGGAGTCCCGATCCATTCGTCCCCGCCACAAAAGACCTTTTCATCGGATCCCGAAGGGAGAAAGACGACAAATTCCCGGGCCTCGTTTCTGAGAAGCGACAGGAGTTCTGCTTCGAGCGGCAGCGGCGAATAGATCCCGTATACGAACACGGTCTTTGGCCGGACATTGTTGGATACCAGATGATCGCGGGTCCAGGAAAAGACCGTATCCGGGTCAACGAGCTCCCGATCCTCAAGCATTTTTTTGTATGCGGCAAGGACCATCCCCATCTGCCGGCTCTTTTCGCTCTGGAGATCGCCAAGACAGGAGGGATACGCTATCTTTCTTCGGATAACAACCTGCATAAATTCCTGCAGGCTCTCAAGCGTTGCCGACGAGGGATTTCCCCGGGTAAAAAAGAGCGGGAGATCCTTTTTATTCGCAATCAGGATCTGCTGGAGGAGGAGCCGGGACTCGGCCCTGCCAAGCAGCCGGGTTGTCGTGCGGTTTGCCAGGAAATATTCCGTGCAGAACTCCTGCAGGGTACAGATCCGGGAAGAAAGAACGTCCGTGCCCGGTGATTCGGCCAGCCGCGCACGGTTTTTGTAACGAGCCGTTTTGTGGGAAGATAAGCCAGGCTGCAAAGGGATCTTCTGCTGCTGCCCTCCCGGTACGTCCGGAGGACAGGTATCGAGCCCGTCACCGGCAGTCCATAAAGAGAATGGGTATCTGGCATCAGATCCAAGGGTTTGGTGTCCGGACTATACTCTGTCACCGGTGCTAATCTGTGTTTTGTTGTATCCGGCCCGGGGGGACAAGGCGTTCCCGGAGAAAAACCCGGATGCTGCCGAAAAGGGATTTTACGTGGGCCCCGAACATCCCGGCCCGGGAGATCCTGCTCCTTCCCCCGCCGATCTTTTCCGACCTGTATCTGGACCGGGAGTCCGTTCCTTTAACCGCCGGGATGTGCGAGATGATCCCGATGATCTTTCCCTCGCGCCGCAGCGATGCAATCGTTTCAAGCGCTGTTTCGAGCGTTTCGGGGTCGAGCGTCCCGAACCCTTCGTCAAGGAAGAGCGAATCGATCCTGATGTTGTGGCTTGCCATTCCCGAGAGCCCGAGGGCGAGCGCGAGGCTCACGATGAACCGCTCTCCCCCGGAGAGGTTCTTTGTCGTTCGTATCTCACCGGCCTGATCGTTGTCCACGATATCGAGATCGAGCGGCGATGCCTTGTCCCGGACAAGGAGATACCGGTCGCTCATCGCCCGGAGGTGCCGGTTGGCCTGAACGACAAGGGTCTCGAATGTCAGCCCCTGCGCAAAGACCCGGAACTTCTTCCCGTCCGCAGAACCGATGAGCGCGTGGAGTTTCTCCCATTTCGCAAACTCCTTTTTCTGTTTTGCAATCGCTTCTGCAAGGACCTGCTGTTGCTGTACCTGGCCGTCGTACTGTTCGAGCTGTGTCTTTATCCGCCCGAGATCGATCTGGAGGCCGGTGATTTTTGTTTTATCGCTCTCGATTGCCTGAGTAAGGACGTCCCGGTCTTCTGCGGTCAGGGCCCGTTTCTGCTCTGCCGCGAGTTTTTCCTTTCGCTCCCGGAGGCCGGCGGCAGTCTCTGTTTCTTCGCGAACAAGATCCGCTTCAGCCTTCTCAAGTTCTGCCAGATTGTCCGGGGAGAGCCGGGCTGACAGGAATTCCGCTTCTCCGGGGAACCCGGCCTTGGTGCGGGCAGCGGCAAATGCGTGTTCCCGCCCGGCAAGGACCGGTACGCGGGCGGCAATTTTTCCGGTGAACGTCCGGATCTGCTCCTCGCAGAATGCTTTCTTTTGTTCCGCAAGATTTTTCGCGTCCGCTGCCGTAGCAAGGGCCGTTTCCGCATCTTTTGCGAGCCCCGCAACCCGGGTCTCTTCGGCATCCGGATCTTTTTCTCCATAGAGCTCCGTACGCTGCGAGGAAAGGCCGGAGAAGTCCTTTTCAATACCGGCAAAGATCCCGGAAAGTTCCGCAAGCCGTTTTTCTGCCGAAGAGAGAAGCGAGCGGTCCCGGTCGAGACTGCCTGTGCACTGCCCGAGTTTCTCCTGTAGTTCCTGCCGACGGTCGCGGTGAGATACATACTCGTCCCGGCGTTTAGTGAGTGCGGACAGGATCTCACCGGTCATCCGGGGCATACTGAAAACGATGATATCGTATTCCTGTACTGACGCAAGGAGCGCTGCCTTCTGCCGCTGGAGATCCTGTCCGGCTGCGGCAATCTCGGTCTTCAACCGGTCGCGTTCGGCAATTTTTGTGTCGCGGTACCCGAGCGCCTTGTCGTAATCCTGCTGGAATGCCGCACGGGCATCCTTCTCTTTGGTGACCACCTGCTCCGCTTTTTTGCGTTCCTGCTCCTTTTCCTCGGCACGTGCAAGGATCGTCCGGGCCCCTTCGAGCCGGGCGGCGCACTCTTTTTCCGCAGTGGTAATAGCAGATCCGGGATCCGGCCCGGCCGCGATGCCAAGCGCTCTGCAACCGGTATCCAGCTCCGCCCGGTCTTTTTGTGCCTGTACTTCGCGGTCATGCAGCGCTGCCTCACCGGCCTGGATCCGGGCATCGATCGCTGCAAGTTCTGCCTCGATTTTCCTGACCCGGTCCTGGAGCTCCGCGTTCTCTTGTTTGTATGCCGCGTGTTTCTTTTCCGCATCGCCCGTGACCGGGGCAGTGCCCGTGCACCACGGGTGGTCAATAGAACCGCAGAGCGGGCAGGGCTTTCCCGCATCAAGAGTGCTGCGTGTGTCTTCAAGGCTTTTTATCCGGGCCTGGAAGATGAGGTTCTCTTCGGAAATTTTGAGAAGGTCGGCCACCCGTCCGGCATCTTTTTTAAGCGCAAGAAGAGATTCCCCGACCGTTTTTTGCCCGGCCCGGGCAGCCGCAAGATCGGCGGCCTGCTTCTTTTGCCCGGTCTCCTCATCGGCAATCCGTTTAAGCACCTTTCCAAGATCCTCAAGCCGGTGTGCACGATCGGTCTCTTCATCAACGGGAGACCTGAGTGCAGCACTGTCCCGGCCGCCCGTAACCTCCAAGAGTTCCTTTTCGATCCGGGCGGACACGGCAAGAGCCTCTTCTGCCCGGGCCGCGGCCCGGTCCAGTTCAGACTTCCTGTGCAGAACCACCTGCTCGGCATCGGCAAGCGTCTGCTCCACGCTGCGGAGGTCGGACTGTTTCTTTTCCGAGAGTTCCTCGGTCGCACGGATCTGCCGGGCGGCAGACTCAATCCCTGATAGGGACGCGATCAGTTTCTCATCAAGGGGATGTTCGTCAAGGTAGCAGGTGACTTTTGTAAGTTCCGTACGAATCGCTTCTGCTCCTGTTTCCGCAGACCGGATCGCCTCCTGCAGTTTCCCGCGCTCTTCTTCGAGCGTTTGTCTCTCGGCCGTCCGCCCATCTCTTTGGCCCTTTACCTCCCGGATCCGGGTATCGAGATCCCGCACCTGCCGGATGAGTCGATCCTCCTGCTGCTTTTCCCCGGTTGCTTTGTCCCGGCGCTCCTGTGCCCGGAGGAATGCTTCGAGTGCAGCATCATACGCTGCAGAAAGTTCCGCAAGACTCCCTTCGCACGCGTGTTTCTCCTGTGTCTCGTGCTCCTGCTGTTCCCGCAGGGCAGAAAAGGACGAGTACATCCCTTCGAGATCGCGGGCCCTGCGGGCAAGATAGAGCGCCCGAAGATTGTTTTCCTCAGCAGCCCGACGATCCGCGAGCACCCGGGCCCGTTCTTCAAGGCCCGCGATCTCCTTTTCGAGCGCTGCGAGGGCGTCCAGCCACGCTGCCGCGCCCTCCCGTTTTTTGCAGCGGCCCGAGACCTCGCGGATCTCGTTCTCGTGCTGCGTCCGCTCATCTTGTAAAGCCGCAGCCTTTTCGGGAGAAATTGTCCCGAGGGTGTCGGCTTTTTTTGCAAGCGTATCGAGCGCCGCCTTCTCCTTCCCGAACCGCTCGTGGACTTTTTCCGAGATCTTCCCGTAGATTTCGGTACCGGTGATCTTTTCAAGGATTGGCGCACGTTCGTCTCCCTTCGCATCGAGAAACGTGCCGAACTCTCCCTGCGCAAGCAGGATGGACCGGGTAAACTGCGAAAAATCAAGGCCGGTAACGTCCGCTACCTTCTGCTGCACTGCCGAAAGTTTCGATTCGAGGACCTTGTTGGTCGCTGCATCGGCAATCTCGTGCTTTGGCGGCTGGAGTTCGCCATCCGGTTTTTTGTGCGAACGCTTCTGGCTCCACGTGCAGCGAAAGGTTCCCTTGTCCGAACCAAATTCAACTTCGGCAAGGCACTCGCCGGTCTGGCGGGACATTACTTCCCCGGCGTTTTTGGTGATCTTCCCGAGACGGGGCGTCTGGCCGTAGAGCGCAAGCGAGAGGGCATCGAGGATCGTACTCTTCCCGGCACCGGTTGGCCCGGTGATGGCAAAGATCCCTGACGATACGTATGCAGGATCGCAGAAATCGATCTTCCACTCACCGGCAAGGGAGTTGATGTTCTTGAACCGCAGGGACCGGATGCGCATTTTTAAAAATCCTCCCGTTCAGGCCGGCGTATCCTCTTCACGGATCTCCTGGAGGATCTCGGAAAAGGCGTCCGCAAGGTCCGTTTGTTCTTCTGCCGTGATGTGGGCAGCGTCCATGCAGCGGTTAAATACCTCGGTCTCGGAAAGATCGGCAAGCGTTTCGCAGGCATCCTGTGCGGACAGGACATACGTTTCCGTCCCGAGAGGCCGGGTGCTGAGCACTTCAACCATGCTCCCATCAGTGAGTTCGCGGAGCCGGGCCTGAACTGTTGAGGGCGAACAGACATCGGAAAAGATTACTTTGATCCAGACCGGGCTGTGCAGGGTTACGAGCGCTCCGATCTTATGTCCGATCTCCGTGAGATCGCCTTTAAGCGTTTGGATCTCCCGAAACTTCGGGACCGCGACCGTACGAATCTGCGGCGCACCGGTACCGAACTCCACGATCACCACCTCTTTTTGCCGGTCTGCATCCTCAAACCCGAGCGGGATCGGCGATCCGCTGTACCGGATGGTCTCTCTCCCGGCAACTTTCTGCGGGAGATGGAGATGCCCGAGCGCAAAATAATCGATCCCTTCTGCGAGCGATTCCCCCCGGATCCGGGCAAGGTTTCCCACGTAGAGTTCCCGCACGCCATCCCCATCGACCGTCTTTCCGCCGGAAACAAACAGGTGGCCCATGGCAACGATCGGGACGTTCCCCCCAAGGCTTTTTTGTTTTTTTTTGCGCAAGGCCGGCAACCTCGCGGTAATGGGCCTGGACTCCTTCCTCCAGCTTCCGGGTCTTGTCCTCGATGCTCTCGCCCGGCTCGGCAAGGCGGATGTCCCGGTCACGGAGATACGGGACGGCGCAGACAATAAGGGTTTCACTGCCATTGCGGCTCGCAATCTCCACGATCTCATCTTCCACATTATCCGTGACCGACCCGGAAACGTGGATTCGTAAATGTTTCAGGAGGGCCTGCGGTGCATCGATGAGCGACGGGGAATCGTGGTTGCCGGCCGTAACGATTGCCTGGAGGCCCGGCACAGCCGTGATGCTGTTGAGGAACCGGTAATAGAGTTCCTGCGCCCGGGTGCCGGGCGTTCCGGTATCAAAAATATCCCCGGAGACCAGCACGGCATCGATCTCTTCTTTTTTTACCAGCTCATCAAGCCAGGAAAAGAACTCTTCGAACTCCTCATACCGTTTGTGCCCGCACAGCGAGCTGCCAAGGTGCCAGTCGGAGGTATGGAGGATCTTCATGGGAAAACACTGCGTTGGATAAATTTCCTGTACGTCTCTTGACTGTTGAAGGTGAATTATTTATCTTTTTTATACGTAGACCGGGTGCGCCATGGAAGGCCGCAAGTTCGGCGTGGGCCTCTGCGTGATCACCCGGCAGCCCAAGAACGTTGACCCCAAAGTGCTTGCGCAGCTCAACACGTTCGTGGTCATGGGTCTTGGCGACCGGGGGCGACCGCGGGATCATCATAGGGAGCGCCAAGCAGGACTTAACCAAGATGGATATCGGGATCCAGACGCTCGATCAGGGCGACGCAATCCTCTCCACCATCGGCATCCCGTTCCCGGTCAGCACCCGGATCCACGAGTACGAGACCTATATCGCGGAACTCAACAAAGAGAAAAAAGAAGACATGCGGGACGGCTTGTCAACAGGATTCTCCTAATTTCTGATGTCCATCGCTGCAAGTAAAAAGCGCACGGGCACTATGCTCCGCCTATCAGGTATGCCTCCTTTGGCACCGAAATCACGAACCGCACTCCCTTCCCCGGCTCACCGGATTCCTGGATCGTCAGGCCGGTAATAGCGAGGATCTCCCGCGAGAGGAAGAGGCCAAGGCCGGTATTTTTCCCAAACCCTTTCTGGAAAAGGTGCTGCTTGTCTTCCCGGGAAATACCAACGCCATTGTCCTCGTACACGATCTCCGCACCATACTCTGTCTCGCAAAGGGAAAACCGGATCCTGGTAACGTGCTCCCCATGGCGGAGCGTGTTCTCCATGAGATTGTAGAATACTTTTTCAATCAGCCCGTCGGCATACACTTTTAGCGGGGGAAGATCGACAGCGACTTCCATGGTATCCGGCAGCGGCAGCTGGGATTTTGCCGTCTCGATAATTCGAGGGAATATCCTGCCATGCCGGGGCATTGACACCGAGCTCCTCATAAAATTTCGTGAATTCGATCTGCCTGCCGAATCGCATCTGCGGCACCGTTTTCTTTTTTTAGGAAGTCGAGAAGCTCCGGGTCATCGATCTTCTCCTTAGTGAGTTCAAGGAAAATACGCAGTCCCATGAGCTGGTTCTTGATGTCATGGCGCGTGATGGAAGAGAGCATGGTGATTTTCTTATTCGCCTGCCGGAGCGAGTCTTCCACTTTTTTTTGTTCCGTGATGTCGATAAACGATATGAATACTTTTTTGAGGGTAGATTCAAAGCCGGGAACCACGAGCATTTTCAATAATGCGATCTTTTTTTCACCCGACAGGGTCTGGAGGGGAACCTCGCCCTCAAACGCGGTTCTGCCCATGCCGATGGCAATAAGTTCTTCCCGGAAGGAGTTGTAGGATTCCGGGGTAAAAACGGATGAGAGACTTTCGGAAAATTCCTTAAGGGAATGAGTACCGAACAGGGCCTCGGTTGCACGGTTTATCCGTGTTACCGTTACCATCCTGATACAAGAGGGAACATCCTCCGGGTGCATCTCAAAGTATGCCCGGAAATCGTTTATCCCTTCTTCTTTTTTCGTATCCAGCCAGAACCGGATATCCGAGAGATCTTCTTCCCAGAGGGAGATTGGCGATTCGTCAAACAGGACGCGGTACCGTTCCTCGCTTTCCCTGAGGGCTTCCTCTGCACGCTTCTGCTCCGTGATATCCAGCAGGTTGCCGGCAATCGCAGGCCGGCCCTGGAACGGGATGACTGCTCCCATGATACGGACAGTGATGATCCGTTGGTCCTTTGTCACCATCCTGCTTTCATACTCGCTGATCTTCTCTTTTTTGTCAAGACGGGCCTGCATCCTCTCCTTTACAAAGGCCCGATCCTCCGGGGAGACAAGGGAGAGAGGATCCATTCCGAGCATCTCCTCGGGGGTATACCCGTAAATCCGTGCAAACGTGGGGTTGACATAGAGGATGGTACCATCCTGGAAAATATAGATCCCCGTCTGGGATGTTTCGCTTAAGGTCCGGAACCGTTCTTCGCTCTGGCGCAGCGCTTCCTCTGCCCGTTTACGCGGGGTGATATCCTGTATCGTCCCGGTAAGCCGGATTGTTTTATTGTCCTGCCGGACCGCACGCCCGATGGCCCGCGTCCAGATATGCCGGCCCTTTTCAGGTCGTGAACGGGAGTTCGAGGTCGAACGGTTCCCCGCTCTCTGCGCAGCGCTGCAGTGCGGACTCAAGGAGCTGTACGGCCGGGAAGATCGAAGAAGCTTCACCGCCCGGCCCATATCCAGCCGTTCGTTTTCTGGAGTTTCGCTGATCCGGTAGGTTTCAGGTGGTCATGCAGACACCATTTGTCTGCACGTCCAGTTCCCAGCCGCCAATCTGCGCTGTTTTTTCCATCTCGCTGAGCAGGGCTTCGTTCTGTTTCAGGGCCTCTTCTGCCCTCCGCTTCCGGATATTTCCCCAGACGCCCTGCAGTAAAAGGGTAAGGCGGGTCACATCGGCATCGTTGTACGGGGACTGCTTGTTTGCTACCGCGGCAAGCATCACGACTTTGCCGTTTTCAATGACGGGCAGGGAAAGAACCGCGAAATTTTCACATGCCCTTCCGGCACCCCTTTCTTTCCGGGCTCATCCTTGGTATAATCGTTTACGATTTTTGGCCGGCGCTCCCGGATGGCATCAGCCCAGAGACCGGCTTTTTCTACCGGGAAATGCAGGGGGGCGGATGCGACACGGCAATCCTCCATGACCGTGGCAGACCATGCAATAATATCCATCACCGTTTCATCGGGAGTAATTGTCCCGATGAACGCAAGCGAACTTTCGGTCATCCGGCATGCGGCCTGCATGACAAATTCGGACACCACCTGCTCGCTTGCATCCTGCATTTCGGCAACTTTCACGAGCGTCTCGAACCGCTCGCGGGTCAGCCGCTCTTCGACTTCCGCCCGTTTCCGCTCCGTTATGTCGGTCAGCACGTAATTAAACCCGGTGACGCTGCCATCCCGGTGTAAGGGACGGGGCGAGACCCGGATCACGTGAGTGGTCCCGTCTTTTGCAAGGATCCGGAATTCATTGGGGACAAAGGTCCCGGCCTGCTGCTGCCCGAACAGGCGGGTGGTATGATCCCGGTCTTCCGGGTGGATAAACTGCAGGAAATGCCTGCCGATCAGGTCTCCGGGCGAATACCCGTACAGCCGCTCGACAACCGGGCTGACGTACGTGAACGTTCCCACTCTATCAAGAGAAACGATCACTTCGCTTAAGTTCTCAACAAGATCCCGGTACTGCTTCTCGCTCTCTTTTTGTGCCTTCTCGGCTCTTGTGCGTTCGGTTACATCGTGGATGATGGAATGCAACAGTTTGCGGTTCCCGAAAAAAACCGTACCGCTGAAGACTTCGACATCCCGGATCTCGCCATTCTTTTTTTTGTGCCTGAACCGGAACACGGCCCCGGGGCTTGCGGCTGCATGGTGCATATCTTCGGCCGTCTTTTCCGGGTCCTGGATATTGATCTGTGTGATGAGCAGGTGTTGTATCTCATCGAGCGTGTAGCCATAATACCGGCAGGCCGCTGCGTTTGCATCAACGATCTGCCTGCTTTCGGGATCGACAATGAGCATCACGGCATTGTTGGTCTCGAACATGTCGCGGTATCGTTTCTCGCTCTCCGCAAGGGCGATCTCCGCCCGTTTCCGGTCGTCGATATCGTAACAGGAGCCGATATATCCGGAAAACGTACCGTGAGGAGCGTAGAACGGTTTGCCGGTGTCAAGGAGCCAGCGGTAACTGCCGTCATGGTACCGGAGCCGGTATTCCATCGGAAACGGCTGCTGTAAGTGAAATGCCTCGGTGTAGGTGGACCACGCAGCGGTCGAGGTCCTCGGGGTACACGCCTTCCACCCATCCGTCTCCTTTTCCTGTTCAAGGGTCCGCCCGGTAAATGCGAGCCAGGCCCGGTTGAAATAGTCGCACTTTGCATCGAGGCCCGCACGCCAGATGGGGTTCGGGAAATCGTCAAAGAGCCGGAGATAGTAATCGCGGGTATCCTGTTTCCCATGTGCATCGGGATTTTCCTGCGTTCCCGACCGATCGATCCTGTTTGTCATGATCTGCAGAACAGAGAAACACCGGGATACGGCATATTGCCACGTACGGGCATTCTCTTATCTGTTAAATATTTCTGTTCGATTAAATAAATTTGGATGAGATAATACACAAGGCAGCTTTTCTCTCATTTTTCCCGTTATTACCGAAAAGATCTGCCGGCTTCTCCGCGAGACCGGGACTCCTGCGTAAGTGATAGTGCGTCCGGGAAACCGGAAAATCCACGGATTTTAAACCCCAGTACAGCATACAGAGGAAATACCAGAAACGGGGGACCGGGGAACATGGCAGAAACGGTATCTTTTGCAGGCACGCTTATCCCCAAGGACCGGGTCACGACCCTGATCGATGCGATCTATGCGTTTTCCATGACGCTGCTCGTGACCACCATCGATGTCCCGAGCAAGTACGAGCGAGTCAGGGTGGCGAGCCCGGTCCATGAAATTATCACAAGTGTCCTTCCCGATCTTTTCCATTATTTTATCGCGTTTACGATTCCTTGCCATCCTCTGGTACTTCCACCACCAGCAGTTCCGCCACCTGGCCGGCCTCAACCGCACCCTGCTTGTCACCACGATGACCTCGCTCGCGTTCGTCTGCCTTGTCCCCTTCTCCACGAATATTGCCGGGGACTACCCGTACGATGTGCTCGGCGCAATCATCTTCGAGCTCGACATCTTTGTGATCGGCCTTATCACGATTGCCCAGTGGTACTATCTCCGGAACCGCAGTGCTGTCCTCCTCCCCGGCCTTCCAATCGACGGATCGACCGGGAGATTGCCTGGAGCTGGGTATTTCCCCTTCTCTCCATTGCCGGGATCGCAATCGCCGTTGCCGGCATCAGCTGGAGCCCCGCGGTGTACATCCTCGCCCCGCTGATCATGGCAGTACCTGTACCGGAAAGAACCGGTCTAAAAAAAAGCAAAACAGGAAAAAACCGGGTCATCCGGGAGCATTTCCCGGATCCTGCCGGGTTTACTCAGCCGATGATCCGGGCCGCACACACCGTTGCAGTCCGGAGGAATTTCCGGTCTTCCGGCACGGCATTCCATGCCCCGGCAAAGAGCAGGAGCAGGGCATTGTCGAGCGCCGCATCGTATCCCGGGTCAGTAGCCGTCCGCTCCTTTTCTGCAACCGGCAGCGGCCGGGCAAGGAGCGGTTCGTCCGCGGGTTCGAAAGTGGCGGTACCATTCCGGCCGGGGCCGGGATTTCTCCGTGATCTCGGCCTGCTCCCGCACGATCTCAAACGCGGTACCAAATGCAGGAGGCACAAGCCTGACCGGTCGAGCGCGAGATTCCCTCATCGGCCTCGTTTCGGACTTCGCCATAATCCCCGGAGGTGTACCGCAGGAATACCGTGGCCGCCCGGTGCGCTGCGGCCGGAGGGAGACCGGCACAGGCCGGCTGGATCTTTTCGATATAACCGACAAGCACCGGGGGAAGTTCCACCTCTTTTTTGCCCTGCGGTTCCGCGCTCCCGAACCGGCACTTCAGCCGCACCAGCAGGGCCGTGAGGCTTGCCGCGTAGAGCAGTTCGAGCACGATGGTTGCCACCGGCTCGCTCAACGGCACGGCAAAGAAGATGAGTGCATAGATCGGCGTGGTCAGCGAAACGATATCCTTTCGTGGCCGGATCCACGCGAGATATGCGAGAATAAACGATGCGATAACGCAGCCTGCCGCCGTGATCCGGAGATCGACCGGAACCCCGCCGGCCCATGAAAGGATCCCGAGAAAATGCGCCGCCAAACCCGCACAGGGGTATGGCGTATTCGAGAACTGCCGGGGACCGGCCCGGCGCTGCCGCACTGCAATTAAAGACATGCCTGCACCCCCGTACGATAAAAGACCTATTTCTGCTGGGCGGACGATGAAGTCTTTTCTGCCTTTTTGATCGAGACGCAGTTGATCACCGGATCGCCTGCCGCAATGTACCGGCGGATCACCATCCCGACTACCTCGACAACATCGTGCTCGTGGATCTCCTCATCGGGACTCGTGAACATTTTCACGGAAATTTCGCCCGACCGGTCGGCAACGAATGTACTGCGGGCGGTTGAGGAACTGGAACCGGATCTTCTCCACAACACCGGTAATCCGGACCGGCTTTCCGATCATGTTCTCGTTGATGAGCTTGATCCGCACGGTCTTTGCCTCGGCTTCATAGACCGGCGCTAGGTCGGCATACTGGCTCCGGCTCATGTAATTGAGCGTGAGGGGGATAAACAGCAGCAAAAACAGGGCCGGGATCATCCAGATCAGCTGCGACCGCACGAGCGGGCTGTACGCCGCTGCGGTAAGCAGCATGAGCATGAATATCACAAAGACCCGCAATCGAAAGGATCGAGATCTTCACATCAATGTTGCCGATCTTCATCGTAAAAAAGGAATATGGAAGTCTGTCTACTTCAGTGCTGCGATCTCTTTCCTGAACGCAACCCAGTAAACGACACCGACAAAGAACAGACCGCCCACGATGTTACCGATTGTTACCGGGATAATGTTTGCCGTCCACATGTTGATCCAGTTAACGGTCGTTGCGGTATTTGTCGCTCCCGCGGTAAATATACCAGCCGGGATGAAATACATGTTTGCGACGCAGTGTTCAAAGCCGCTTGAAACGAAGGCCATGATCGGGAACCAGATCCCAAAGAACTTGCCGATCAGGTCGTCGGCACAGATACCAAGCAGGATTGCGAGGTTCACAAGCCAGTTACAGGCAATCGCCTTGAGGAACGCGGACCACATGCCCATCATTCCCACATAACTGACTTTTGCCGTGGCGATCGCCATCGCCCGTGTTCCAAATGCTGTGGCTGTGGCCGTACCGGCAGCGTCAAATGAGACAAACGGCCCGTACGCCATGATGTAAGCCCAGACAATCGATCCGATAAGGTTTCCGATATATACCCAGACCCACAGGTTGATGATCTGTCCCCAGGTCACCTTGTGGATGAATGCCGCCATCGGGGCGAGCATTGCATCGCCCGTAAAGAGTTCTGCTCCCGTAAGTACGATGATAATAAGCCCGACCGGGAAGACCGCACCGAGAATCAACTGGGAAAAACCTGCACTTGCCGTGCCAAACCGCAATGCGGCATCGCTTGCCTGGATACCCGTGCTGCACACAGTTGCAAGGGCACCACCCATTGCGATATACGCCCCGGCCATGAACCCGCGAACGAGCATGTTCCAGGTGGGCAGGCCAACCTTGTATTTTCCGGCATCGCCGGCTTTTGCGACGATGGCTACCGGAGGATGAAACACCATTCTCTAACACACCTCTTTTTTGGAAACGACTTGGTACCTATTTCAAGCAACCGGGGGCATCTGGTGTTACAACAGAGAGAATCGAACATTGCCCGAGATAGGTCAAATGGATCATTTTTTTTTGCACTCTTAATCCTTTCTAAATGCTTTCCGGTAGGTTCACGCCGGAGAGGCGATATCGGATTTGCATGGCAGATGCCGGACCGGAAACGGACCGGGTGGCAGGACGGGCTTTTGGATCCTGCGGTACGATCGGCGTGGATCGACGAAAACCGGGGCCGGATCATACCCCCTAAGGGACCGGTCCGGCCGGGAAAAGAACGGTGCGCGCCCCGTTTTGCCGTTACGCAATAATACGCCCGTATTTTACTTTTTCATAAAGTAAACGGGTTCGGGGAATTACCGGCCGGACCGTATGTCCGTACTGCGAACAGGAAAAATCCTGCAAAGCGAGAGCAGATTCTCCCTTTTTGGAATATAACGGAAAATAATGCCCGGTTCCGGTGACCCGGGACTGAACCGCAAGCCTTTCTTATGGCGTGCCCGATATTCTCCTAACTGCACGGTCATCCGTCTCCAGTCAGGTTACCATGAAGTGTTCCGTCATTTCCGGGCCGGTCTTCCAGTACCACAACCGCCCGGGCCATATCGAATGCTGGGATCGCTTAGACGCAGTCCTCCGGGATCTTCCGGCCGGTGTCAGGGTATCGGCCCCGGCCGCAGCGGACAAAATCGATCTGCTGCGGGTACACCAGCCCGGGTATCTCGCATGGCTGCGCCGGCAGTGTACGCTCCGCTCCGCATACGATACGGTAGACGAGTTCGGGTGTACGGGAGGCTATTTCTCCGGCAACCTGTATATCCCGGGATTTCTGGACGCAAACACGTATCTTACGCCGCGGTCGTACGAGGTTGCAACCTTTGCCGCCGGTTCGGCAATCGCGGCGGCGCACCGGGCCCTTGACGGCGAGAGCTGTTTTGCGCTCGTCCGTCCCCCGGGCCACCATGCGGCATCGGACTGGGCAATGGGGTTTTGCATTGTGAACAATGCAGCAATCGCAGCGGCAGAAGCCCTCACTTCGGTCGACCGCGTGGCAATCGTGGACTGGGACGTGCACCACGGGAACGGGACGCAGGAGATCTTTTACGCGGACAGCCGGGTGCTCTACTGCTCGGTCCATGCAGAGGGGATCTTCCCGCACTCGGGAAATGCGGACGAGTGCGGGGTCGGGCTCGGGAAAGGGTACACGCTCAACGCACCGCTCCCGCTCGGGAGCACGCTCGGGGATTATGCGTGCGTCTTTTCGGATCTCATCCTTCCCGCTCTCGAACGCTTCGGCCCGGATCTCGTGATCGTCTCGGCCGGGCAGGACGCTCTTCGTGACGACCCGGCCGGGGGAATGAACCTTGCACCGGGGAGATTACGGGATCCTGGCCGGGATGCTGATTGACGCCGGTGCCGTTCCGGCCTTCGTGCTCGAAGGCGGATACGGGCAGTCCCACCCGGAGGCAGTTCGGGCAATTCTCGAAGCAGTGGCCGGGCACCGGGAACAGGAGCCGGTACCGGCCCCATCGGATGCGGTACGGGAACGGGTCGGCAGGCTCCGGGAACTTCACCGGATCTGATATAATCTCTATATTTTACTAATGAATTATATAACAAAGAGATAATTCAAATTTTAAAGGATTTTTATGGCTGGTTTAGTTAACCAGATAAACCATTAAAAAACGGCAATTTTGAAAATACGAATTATAATGGTAAATCATGAAGAACTATAGAGACAGGCAGTTTTATAATTACCTGGGGGAAATATGCTTCTTAGATGACGCCGTCAGAGACCTGCGGAGATACTTTTTCCCGCGAAGCAATCAACAAGATGAGAATCGGACTTTCGGCCATCCGTGAGATTAACGCATCGGTAAAGATGCTCTCGTTAAATGCCCGCATTGAAGCTGCGCGGGCCGGGGATGTCGGGAAGGGATTCGCGGTAGTCTCTGAAGAAATGAAACGGTTGAGCGACGATATCCAGGTGACTGCGGAAAAGCTTGACGGCGAGATCAGCGGTACAGAGCACGAGATGGCAACTGCCGAGTTGAATGCCCGGGGGAACCGGTTGAGCGACCTTGCCTTCAATGCGATCGAGATCCTGGACCGCAACCTGTACGAGCGTACGGCCGATGTCCGCTGGTGGGCAACGGAATCCGCGTTTGTCGAAGCATGTGCTGACGACACCAGTGAGGAAAGGGCCCGGCTTGCGGTAAAACGGATGGACATTATCTTAAAAAACTACACGATCTACAAGGAGCTGGTCCTTGCCGACAAAGACGGCCGGATCATTGCGAACGGACGGCCCGGCCAGTTCCCGCTGGAAGGAAATAATATCTCATCGGAGCCCTGGTTCTCGGGAGCTGCTGCAACGGCAAACGGGCTGGAATATTTCGTGCAGGACATCGGGCCCTGCACCTTAACTAAGGATAATGCCGTTATCTACGCTGCGGCAGTACGGGAAGGAGGCATGACCAACGGCCGGGTCACCGGCGTCCTTGCCGTGATATTTGACTGGAAACAGGCAGAGTATATTGTCAAAAATGTCCGGCTTCTGGAGAACGATAAGGCCGGTTCCCGGGTCATTCTTTTCAACAGCAGCGGGAAAGTGATCGCTGCAAGCGACGGGAAGGGAGAGCTCGTGGAAGATGTCTCGACCATTACCGGGATAAAAAAGGCGCTTGCCGGTGAGAAGGGATTTTCCATCGAACGGGTCGGCGGCAAAAAAACCCTCGTTGCTTTTGCCTGCACGCCCGGGTACGAGACCTACCGCGGGCTCGGCTGGGGCTGCGCAATCATGGTACCCGCATAAATTGTCAGGATAACAATCAGCCCCTTTTTATGTACTCCCCCTAGCGAAACGGGTGTGGCAGTGCCACCCGTTGAGCGCGAGGGGGCAGGGGGGCGGGTGTTCGCTATCCCCCTTTTTCATATTCCTGGCGTAACAAATGCAACGCAGACAGACAACAGCAATTTATTGAGAATATATTCTCGTATTTTTACCTGTTTTAGGCAGGGCAAACCCAAAAACGCACTTTTACCAAACCCGCCGGCTTCCCGGCAAAAAAGAAAAATTGTATAATTATTTCTTCGGGACCGGGTTGAACACGTTCTCGTAGATCATGTCGCTGTGGGTGTTTGCGAGACGGGCACGCTCTGCCCTCTCCTCGACAAACGCGTGGAGCGGCAGTTCCATGTCGCGTCCCGGCACGTGGCCGAACATCTTTTCGAGTTCAACCTGCTGGGCGTGCATGAAGAGCGCATTCGGGATCTCCGCGGGGCAGAGTTCTTCGCACTGGCCGCAGTTCACACAGGAGTCCGCGATGTGTGCGTAGCGGATGAGGTGGAACATGAAGTCCGGCGGGACTGCGCCGTTCTTCACATACACCGGGTTCTTGGTGGTGCAGTCGACACAGTAACAGATCGGGCAGGCGGAGATGCACGAGTAGCACTTGATGCAGCGGCTCGTCTCCTCCATGATCTTCTTTAACCGGTCCTTGCCTTCGCCAAGACCTTCAAAGTCCTTTGCCCGGCACTTGTCGCCGAGCTTGAACATGGCGCCTTCGACTTTTCCGCGGATCTCCAAACCCTTCGGGTTCGGTGCCTCGGTTGCAAGGATGCCCTTTTTCACTGCGCCATCAATGAGGCTTGCGCCCTTCTCGGAGCAGACTTCGACAAAGGTTGCCTTTCCGGCTTTGGGGCCGATAACACCCCAGTTACCGCAGGCAAGATCTGCCTGGCGCGGGATCTTCATCTTGCAGCGCCGGCAGTTGGTCCGGCGGCCGTAGCCGTGCTCTTCGAGCTCGTCAACGGAGATTCCCTTGTGTCCGCCTTCGTACTCGATAATGAACTGGCCCTTGTCGATCTCTTCCTTGTGGACATTGTCCGGGTCGACACCGTACTTGTCGGCAATCATCCTGCGGGCAAGGACCGGGCTGACCGACCCACCGCAGTTGACACCGATCATGTAGATGTTGTCGAGGTTGATCTGCTTGCGCTTCGCAAGTTCGTAGAACGCCATCGCATCGCAGCCCTTGACCGTGACACCGATCTTCATGTCCTTTGCGCCATTGAAGTACTTCTTGATGAGCTTGGGCAGGAGGACGGTACCGCAGTGGAGCGAACCGGCGGTCTTTGCGAGCTGGGCCGCGTCGGTCACAAGGGTCGGCTTTGCATCGTAGAGGTCTTTACCCTTGGAGATGACAAGGACCGCATCGACTGTCTTTGACTCAAGAGCGTACTTCCAGAGGGTAGTTACCGCACCACCGAGCTCGGCAGTCTTCTGGATCTCTGCATCGTTGGTCCACGCGTAGAGCATGTCGCCTTTCTTTGTCATGGTTAGTTCCCTCCTGACACTTTCTCAACCTTTGCAACGGCAGCACCGTGCATTCCCGGAACCGCGATAACACCCTGCTTGATGTCGGTAGTTACCTCTGCCCGTACCTGCACGGATGCACCGGACTTTGCGGTGACTTTCACACTCGAACCGTCAGCGATGCCGAGCGCCTTTGCGTCGGCCTTGTTGATCACGCCAACCGGTTCGGGGAACTCGCGGAGGATCTCAGCGGTGTGCAGGGAGAGCGTGCCCATCGGCCACTGGCCCTCGACCGCGAACGGGAATTCGCCGCCGGCTGCTTCCGGAGCCTTGTACTCGACCGCGGCAAAGACACCCTTGCCAGTCCTTTGTCGCAAACTTGTCGGCATAGAGGAACGCTGTCCCGAACTTGCCGCCGGCTGCCGGCCACTGGACTGCCTCGGGCCGTTCAAGCGCGGCATACGTGATGCCTGCATATGCCGGGACGGTCTTTGCAATCTCGGTAAAGATCGCTTCTGCATCCTTGAACGCGAAGTCCTTCTCGCTGCCCATGGCCTTTGCGAGCTCGCAGACGATCTGCCAGTCGGCCTTGCTACTCCCGACCGGTTCGACTGCCTTTCTTACTTTCTGGACACGGCGCTCGCTGTTGGTCTGGGTGCCGTCGCGCTCGGCAAATGCTGCCGAGGGAAGGACAACCGATGCCTTCTCTGCGGTCTCGGTCAGGAACAGGTCCTGGACAACCAAAAAGTCGAGTTTCCCGAGTGCTTCGGAAACGGATGCGCCGTACGCGGCGAGGTTCTCGCCCATGATGTACATTGCCTTGATCTTGCCGGCTGCTGCCGCTTCGATCATGGCGGGTACCGCAAGGCCGTTTGCCTGCGGGACGCAGCCGACATCCATTGCGCCCTGTGCGTTTGCCTTTCCGCGCAGGAGGGTGACACCGGATCCTGCTACACCGGCATTGCCGGTGAGGAGCTGGAGGTTTGCACATGCCCGGACAAGGTCGCCGGAGACTGCTCCTGCCGAAGTGAACGACTGCTGCCGGAGCGGCTGCCGTGTAGATCTCGGCTGCCTGCTTGACAACTGCTTCGTCAATGCCGCAGGCTGCTGCGGTAGCGGAGGGGCTGCATGCTGCAACCGCTGCTTTGCACTTGTCAAAGCCGGCGGTTCTCTTTGCAATGAAGTCCTTGTTCTCTTTTCCGGCCGCGACAATTGCGTTTGCAAGGCCCATCATGAATGCGACCTCGGTGCCGGGGGTTGCCGGGACATAGAGGTCGGCGAGCTTTGCGGTTGCGCCCTTCTTTGCATCGACAACGATGATCTTTGCGCCGTTCTTCTTTGCCCGGATCACGGCACGGCCGGCAAGCGGGTTCTCTTCGAGCGGGTTAGAGCCCACCACAAGGATTGCCTTTGCCTCGGCAAGATCGGCAATGGAGTTGGTCATTGCACCGATGCCGAATGCATCGGCAAGGCCCCTGACCGCGTCGGCATTGCAGCGCCGGCCGCAGTAGTCGATGTTTGCGGTCTTGAGCACGTTTGCCGCGAAGTTCTTAAAGACAAAGTTGTCCTCGTTGCAGGTCCGTGCGGACGCAACGCAGCCGATCTCCTCGGGCTTGGCACTCTTGAGTTTCGCCGCGATCTCCTTGTATGCGTCTTCCCAGCTGGCCTCGACAAACTTCCCGTCTTTTTTGATGAGCGGGGTGGTAAGCCGGCCCGGGTGGTTGACAAATTCATAGGAACGGTTCCCGCGGATACAGACCTTCCCCTCGTTGACCGGGTTGCGGTGCCAGGGTGAGATCCCGGCAACCTTGCCATCCTTTACAACAAGGTTGATCCCGCATCCGGTCCCGCAGTAGGGACAGGTGCTTGGTACATACGTGAATTCCATATTCTTTCCTCGAACAAAAAAAGTCTGTTCTGGATATATTTAACCTTGATCAAAAGTAAAGAATTTTTGATGAATATTTGTGGGGCACCAATGTCCGGACCTGGACAAAACCCATGAGGGTTCTCTTCGGCATATCGTCGGAAAACCGTGGACTTATGAGAAAATGACCGCACGACAATCGTATTTCAGGCGCGCAGTGCCCCATTTTTGACGATTCCGGTTCTTTATCGGGTTTGCCATGGTTGCATATATGCGTATCGCGGTGCCGGAAAAACCCGATTAATTCCGTATACTTACCGGACATTCCTCAGGCCAGCAGCGCATTAATTACCCGGGACTGTCCATACATCCACGGACAAAAAGGACTACGGCCTGTAATGGCCGGGCCGGCCGGACACAATATATCATACCCATCAATCCACCGATAATGAAGTCACCCCGCATATCCCCCGATGCTTGCAAGTATTGTACAGAGCGGCCTTGCTGCCGTTGACGGTTCACGGTTCTGCGAGCTTGGCGCATGCCCGGCCTGCGGCGGGCCGGTCTCGGGCTACGATACCAAACAGAGGATCTTTGCCGTTATCCGCGACGGGGAGGAGGAGCGGCCGGTCCATGTCACGGTCAAACGGTTTGCCTGCCGGGCCTGCGGCAGGATCTCCAATGCGGACGAGCCGTTCTACCCGGGGACACGGATCGGTTCCCCGGTAATCGATCTCTGCCTTACGCTCGCAAAAACAATGCCGGCAAACCGGACGGCAGCATATCTCGACGCCATGGGCGTCATCGTGAACCGGAGCAGCTGCCGGCTCTACATCAAGGACCATGCCCGCCCGGTCCCGCAAACGACCTCTTTGGGATTGGCGTGCCGCTCTCGGTTGTCTCACTCTCTTCCCTTGCCGTCCGGGCCGGCGAGGGGACTCCCATCGAAGGGGCAGAAGTTCTCGCGGCCTGTGGTTTCCCATCCGCAGACCGGGCAGCGCTTTACCGGGCGCCGGGAAATGAACGGGACAAGCGGGAAGAACAAAAAGAGAAAGAAGAACGGCACGTGCAGGTACCAGAGCACAACCGTAACGGCAATTGATCCCGCGAGCAGGCAGGCGCTCAGTTTCCACGGGTCCGTACTGCCACCTCGCGGACCGCGTACGCGGGCAGGGCATCGGCCGCCGGCCCGAGTGCTGCGTTAAGATCCGTCCCGCTGCATTCCCACGCAAAGATCGCAGCACCGATACCGGCTACGATAACTGATGAAGCTTCGCTCTCTTTTTTGTCCGGGCCACGGCGTCCCGGATCATCGTGCGCTGCCGGTCCCAAAACGCGGAGGCAACCGCAAGCGCCCCCTCCTCCCCGATCTCGGAGAGGTCGGCACAGACTACCCGGGCAAGCCGGCGCAGGGAAGCTTCGCGGGTCTTCTCCTTCCCGTCCGGTGCATCGCAGGTGTACTGTTCCGTCGCGATGTGGCCGAGTACGAGATGGGCGTCGGCGCTCGCTGCAAAATATTCGGTGCTGACCGGTGTCGGTATGCCATGAACGTCCACGGACGAGACCAGCGTTGCAACCGGTGTCCGGAGCATGCCGGTATAGACCAGGTATCCTTTCTGAAGACGGAGAAGATCGGTAAGATCGAGAAGCGAAGAGAACCGGTTGAGCGGGATGATGTCCGCGGTCGTGCTCCCGATATCGAGCAGAACGGCATTCGGGTATTTCGATCTCAGGTAATCTGCGGACGCAAGCCAGTTTGCCGCGGCAAGCGCCGGCACCGGGCCGTCATGGAACTTCGCATCGGTGCCATAGAACCTTGCCCGGGGAAATGCTTTTTTCACGGCGCGGACAATGAACGCGATCCCTTCCTGCTTATTGGAAAAACAATCCGCAAGCTCGCCGCTCATCACGACCGCGGCCTCGTCCCCGCTGCCGGCATACCGGCCGAGCAGTTCTGACAGGGGGGCTCCGCTCCAGAGCGGGCAGTAATGGATATGGACGCCGGATTCATCCACCACCTTGAGGTTTGCACCCCCGACATCGATCCCGATCATACCGGTGTGACCTTCCCGAACCGGTCGAACCGGACTTTCCCGTGGAAGTGGACCTCTTCTGGTGCGATACCTTCCGATGTGCTGACAATGAGCTGCGCGATCTCTTCGTCCATGCAGGCCGCGATCCCGACAATGCTTGTCGTAATTCTCGGGTTGACATCGAGAACATAGACTTTGTCCGCCACGATCACATCGATGCCGCAATATCCCTGGCAGCCGAGCACGGTAGCGGCCTTTCTTTGCGGTCTCATATAATCTCCTGTTCGCGAGCCGGATGCATCGGTGTCTCGCCGCCGAGGTACTGTGAACGTACCGTCATCGTTTGCCAGCAACATCCTGCCGGTTGATCGCGAGCACGACCGGCGGGTTGCCGGAGAAGTACAGACAGGCCTCGCCCACTACCCGGTTCACAAGAAGGCTGACCGAGTAGAGTTCGCCTTCGATATATGCCTTGCGCGAGTTCGTCCTTTTTGGGAGCATCCGTTGTCAGCCGCACACCCTGTGCATCGCAACCGGTGACCGGTTTTACGATATGCTTCCCACCGGCAGGGGCCGGTGGCGGGACGGGGACTCCATGGGCGCGGAGGATCTTTTCGGTCGAACGCTTGTTTGCACAGACCGCTACGTTCATGCTGCCGCAGCCGAGTGTGTGGCAGTGCTGTTCGATCGGCAGGGAAAACCTGGAGAGCAGGGCGTCGGGTGCAATCACAAGGCCCATGTCGCATGTCGAAGCAAGCCGGACAAGTTCCTCATAAAAATCCCCGGGGCCCGGGAGAACGACTTCGTAACCGCATGCAGTAAAACTTTTCGTAAGTACATCGAGCATCGCCCTGCCCTCGGGCGCAAGCGCCGGATCGCGGGCAGCGGTATACTCGGCAAGCAGGACTTTCATTGCAGGGACAGTATTTGCCTGCACGATAACATTACCCTATCTTTTGGCACCCGGCCGGATAGGTGAGGTATTTACTGGAGAGCACGAAACGTATACCTGTTCTATGAAACCCGCGATCATGCTCACGAACGATGACGGCGTAAATTCCCTAGGCATATGGGCTGCCTACGAAGCCCTCTCACCGATAGCGGACGTGACCGTGGTCGCGCCGGCAACCCAGCAGAGCGCGGTCGGGCGCTCGATCTCGATCTTCGAACCGATCCGGGCAAACCGGATTAAGATCAACGGCGTCCATGCGTGGGCAGTCGCAGGCAAACCCACCGATGCAGTAATCATCGGGCTCTATGCACTCAAACTCGCACCAACGCTTGTCGTAAGCGGGATCAATATCGGGGAGAACCTTTCGTACGAATCGATCATGACTTCAGGCACGATGGGTGCGGCGCTCGAAGCCTCTAACCAGGGGACAAAGGGGATCGCGTTCTCGCTCCAGGTTGCGGACCAGGGCGACAAATTCGACGACCCGGGCCAGTCGGCGCAAAGTTTTGACGAGGCAAAGAAGGTAGTGCGCGATGTCGTGACCCGGGTCCTGAAAAACGGGTTCTGCCCGCATGCGGACGTGATCAATGTAAACATTCCCTCGGAAGTCCGCGGAGGGGTACGAGGTTACAAAGCTCGCCCGTAAGCTCTTCCACACCGGGGTCGAAAAGCGGCTCGATCCCCGGGGCCGGCCCTTACTTTCTGGATCAACGCCCGCTCCTTGACGATGCAGAGGAGGGAACCGATGTGCACGCAGGTTCGGGAAAGGAAATATTCGGTTACTCCTATCACTCTTGATTGTACCGCGTACGAAGCGGAAGAAGGAGATAAAGAGGGTTTTTGTGGAGTAATACATACTCGGATTATTTTTGATTGTCTTTTTTATTGGATTGTCCTGTCAAGGGATTGTTCTCGATCGGGATTAACCTGCTGCATTCTCTAAAAAGCGATGGCTCCCGCCGCCCCCGACGGGGCGCCCCCGCGGCGGCCTCAATTACCTTAACAAGCTGAGCTTAACCGTAATCTACCCGTTGCCGAGGGCCCGGCAAGATGCCCAAACAACCCCAGAAGCGTGATGGAAAAAACTGCAGTACGGGGATATCATAAATCCGGTATTCTGCCCCGCCGTGCCCACGCGAGGGGCCCTGAGGCGGGGAGGCATCGTATTCTCGTTTTATGGTTCCATTCCAAAGGTATTCATCACACTCAATTCCCCCACACCACGTTTAATTATCCCAACACCGAATCCTTTCATTAAGTATGGCAGGCACAGCAGACACAATTGCCGCCGCAAAAAGGGCAGCAGGATACCGGGCGGCGGAGATGGTGGTAAGACGGCCAATGGTAATCGGCCTTGGGACCGGCTCCACGTTTTTTTTACGCCAATTCGAAGCGCTCTCGGAAAGATACGGGAAGGGCTCACGATATCCGGCGTCCCGACCTCGTACCAGAAGC
>Ga0268356_10647_pt1 | contig 87679 bp, 115 predicted proteins | sample BioMet10_FD_194415 | JGI IMG/M metagenome (GOLD analysis project Ga0268356, IMG submission 194415) | Sewage microbial communities from Oakland, California, United States - Biofuel 10 (PacBio Assembly) | ecosystem: Engineered > Wastewater > Sewage > Unclassified | place: USA: California...
GTCCATGCCGGGCTCGTGCCGGGCGCAGGGAACTCCGGGCTCCTTGTCCATGCAGTAAAGAAGACTGCCCTTGAACGGGACGGGAACTGCGATCTTCTCCTTGTCGACGGCCCGCCCGGGACCGGCTGCCCCCTCATCTCAACCATCAGCGGAATGGACGCTGTCCTCGTGGTCACCGAACCAAGCGTCTCGGGGCTCCACGATCTAAAACGGGTCGTTACGGTCTGCCGGCAGTTCAGGCCCCGGATCTTTGTTGCCGTCAACCGGTACGACCTGAACCCGGCCCTCACAAAAGAGATCATTGAATACTGCCGGAACGAGAAGATCCCTGTTGCCGGGACCATTCCCTTCGATCCCGCCGTCATTGATGCCGTCCGCAAAGGGATACCGGTTACGGATGCCGGGCAGTCCCCGTCAGCACAAGCCATTCAAATACTGGCAGCCAATCTGTATCAGGAGGTAAAAGACCTTGGAACCGGACTCTGAACAGGGAGAGTGCTGCAGGCGGCGGGGCCGGCCGCGCCTGAACCGATCCCTCAAAGGAGGCCCGGATGCGCGGTGCTATGCCCCGCAGTGCAATTCCGGCGGGGAGAGCGGGACCGTGTCCCTGCTGCCCGAAGAGATGGCTGCCCTGAACCTGATCGATTTCCAGGATCTCGAACAGGAAGCGGCGGCGGCGGTTCTCGGGGGTTTCGAGAAAGACCATCTGGCGGGACATCCACGAGGCCCGCCACAAGATTGCCGATGCCCTGATCCATGGGAAGACCATCCGGATAGAAGGGTGTACCCGCCTGCCCGCCGGGCACTGCCCCCGGCAGAACCAGAAGCTCTGCCCCAAAGTCGGGGGCGGCATCTGCCCGAAGAGCGCGGGATCGCAGGAGCCCGGTTCACCGGAATAACCGGCACAAGCGATGATACAGAAACATGTTTTCGGACCGGTGCTCTCGCGCCGGCTGGGCCTTTCCCTTGGCGTTGACCTCATCCCGTTCAAGGTCTGTAGTTATGATTGCGCCTACTGCGAGTGCGGGCATACCACGCAAAAGACCCTGACCCGCCGAACCTTTTTTCCTGCCGACGAGGTAATGGCCGAGCTCCGCACGGTACTCTCGTCCCGCCCGGCCCTCGACTCGATCACATTTGCCGGTTCCGGCGAACCGACGCTCTCCCTCTCGCTCGGCCCGGTCATTGCTGCCATCAAACGGGAATTTCCGGAATATACGGTAAGCGTGCTCACGAACGGGAGCCTCCTTTCCGACCGGGCCGTGCAGGACGAGCTTTTGCCCGCCGACCGGGTGATCCCGACCCTGTCCTCGGTATTCCAGCAGACATTCGAGCACATCCACCACCCGCACCCGTCCCTGAAAATCGAAACGATCATCGAAGGGATGATTGAGTTCCGGAAGCGGTACACGGGGCAGCTCTGGCTCGAAGTGTTCGTAGTCCCGGGCCTGAACACTACGGATGAAGAACTGACCGGGCTAAAATCTGCTATTGCCCGTATCAGGCCCGACCGGATCCAGCTCAATACGCTCGACCGTCCCCCCGCTGAGGAATGGATCGGGCCGGCATCCGATGAAGAACTCGAACGGATCCGGGCGTATTTAGGTACGTCCAATATCGAGATCGCCGGGAAAAAAGCCCCGGTCTCCCCGGCAGTCCTGGAACAGACCGCTGCTGCAGATCTGATCTATGCAACGCTCTGCCGGCGGCCCTCAACTGTCGAGGATCTGGTCCGCACAACGGGCCTCTCCGGCGCCGAAGTGGCAAAGATCCTCGGATCGTTCGAACGGAACGGGACGGTCTCTTCCCAGAGGATGGACCGGGGCGTATTCTATGCGATCGTCCCGGAACAGCCGGTGCGGAAGGGCTGACCGGGCAGGTTACGGAACGATTCCCTCCACTATTTCGGCGATTTTTCCTTCCGTCCAGGGAGTTTGTTCTCACGCTCTTGCAGCATCAAAAGGTTTTAACCATTTATGCGCATATGAGTAATTATAATCCCGGCCCACGCCGGGATACCACCAAACCGTTTCGAGGAAAATTCCATGAAAGTCGCTATTGCAAAAGAGGGAGACATGGTCTCCGCACACTTCGGGCACTGCCTGGAATATGCAGTGTTTACCGTAGAGAACAAAAAAATCACAAAAACCGAAATCCTTGAAAGCCCCGGCCATGAACCCGGAAAACTGCCGGTCTTTCTCGCCGGCCATAAAGTAACGCACGTCCTCGCCGGCGGAATGGGCCCACGGGCTGTCGATCTCTTCTGTGAGAACAATATCGAGGTCTTCCTCGGTGTCCAGGGCAAAATCGACCAGGTCATCAGTGACTTTATTGCAGGAAAGATTGCCCCGGGCGAGAGCAGCTGCACTCACGGCCCCGACCACGAATGCGAAGGGCACTAAGGAAACAGATCAGGAATAACCCTCCGTTTTTCCCGCAACCGGATCCTGTCAGCACCGGTGTGAAATATTATCGTTCCTCAGGCCAAGTGTTCTTTAAAAGGACGAATTTGCCATGAAGCACCTGACCCTTAACGTACTCATCGACCTTGGCAGCCTGATCGCGTTTGTCCCGACGCTTTTCACGGGCCTGGTCCTGTATCTCTACCTGCCCTCGGGAGCCGGGAAAGGCGGAGCCTCGTGGATGGGAATCTCCCGCCACGACTGGGTCCTGTACCACGATGTTGCAAGTTTTGTATTCGCCGCCCTGATCATCGTCCACCTGCTCCTGCACTGGACATTTTTCCGCACGCTCATCCGTGGCAGGAAACTTCAGGAGTGCGAAAATCCCGACCGGGCCGAATAACAATACCCTACCATTCGAGCCGGAGGCCCACGCCGGTCTCCTGTACCAGGCATGATCCGGCAAGCACGATCTTCGCGGCAAGAGAGGTGCAGTGGCAGGCATGCACTGCATCCGGCCGGATCTTCTGCAGGTAATCGCAGGTGCCCTGCAGCTGTTCGGGCGACGGGCGGAGCAGGTGGAACCCGCCGACAATATCGAGGATCTTTTCTTCCCCGCAGACCTTGCGGGCGTATTCGGTGATGTTGCAGATCCCCGCGTGGGAGCAGCCGGTGATGATTACCAGTCCTTTTTTCGTCCGGCAGGCAAGGGCCGTATCGTCCAGAAGGAGATCGGGCTCGGTGCTCCCGTCGGGAAGCAGGATCCGCCGGTCTTTGTGATCCCTCCGCTCGAACGGGAACTTCCGCGGGATTTCGCCTAGGAAGAAAAGGTCGTCCATGATCTGTACCGGCCGGTCGGAGAGGGTAACATCAAAATGGCGCCGGACCTCTGCCTCGTCAAGGATCGAGCCGTTGTTCTCCAGCGGGGCGTGTTCCTTGGGACAGAAACAGTGGGGATGGGCGACAAGACCGGGCTTGTGGCAGGGCGTCTTCTCGATCGCGGCTTCCATGAGGTACCGGGCAAGGGAGACAAGACCACCTGTGTGGTCGAGGTGGCCATGCGAGAGGACCACATGATCAAGGTCATGAAACCCGATCCCCATCTTTTTTGCATTCTCCAGAAAAAGCCCCGAGTAGCCGGTATCAAAGAGGATCTTCTTACCGCCGGTCTCGATAAAGAGCGAGAGGCCGGGCTCTCCGCAGAAGTACCGGTCGGTGATCGTGGTATTATCGACAAGGACGGTGACACGGAGACTGGCGGTCATAGGAAGTATGTCTTTGTGCCGGCAGGGATGAGCTTTTGCATTCGGAAAAGCGGTCTCCCCGGGGCCGTTTGAAAACAAATATACCCTGAAAGAAAGGAAAAAACAGTAATGAAAAATCCCTTTCACGTTATGATCATCCCGACGCTGGGCTGCCCGTCGAAATGCAAATACTGCTGGAGCTCGGAGGAAGGGTCGCCGGTCATGACGGTGGATACCGTAAAGGAGATCGTGGAATGGCTCAAAGGAATCGACCGCGAACGGGTGACCTTTACCTTCCACGGCGGCGAGCCGCTCCTTGCCGGGGCGGATTTCTACCGGCAGGCGCTCCCGATCATCTCCGAAGGGTGCGCACGGATGCACCCGGATTTTGCGATGCAGACCAACCTCTGGCGGATGACACCGGAGATCGCGGACGTGCTCGCTGCTTACCACTGTCCCCTATCGGGTCGAGCATCGATGGGCCGGAGGATATTACGGATTCGCAGCGGGGCGACGGGTACTTCCAGAAGACAATGAAAGGCTATACCATTGCCAAGAGACCACGGCCTCTCCGTCCGGTTCATCTGCACGTTCACCAACAAGTCGGCAAAAAGAAAGGAGGAGATCGTCCGGTTCTTTCTCGAACAGGGCTTCGTGCTGAAACTTCACCCGGCCCTCCCGTCCCTGCGCTCGGAGAACCCGAAGGATGGGCGCTCGAACCGGAGGACTACGGCGAGCTGCTGGTCTACCTCCTCGACCAGGCGCTCGAACACATAGACTCCATGGAGATCATGAATATCAACGATCTGTGCCGCTGCGTCTTTACCCGGCACGGGAGCGTCTGCACTTACGTGGACTGCATGGGAAGCACGTTTGCGGTCGGGCCCGACGGGAGCATCTATCCCTGCTACCGCTTTGTCGGGATGCCCGAGTACGTGATGGGAAATGTTGCAGACCACCCGTCGCTTGAGACCCTGATGGCATCTCCATCAGGGAAACTGATGCTTGCCTTCAAAGACTACGTTGATACGGCCTGCGGGAGCTGCAAACACATCCGGTACTGCCGGGGAGGATGCCCGTACAATGCCATGGCACCGACACCGGGCCGGATCGAGGGCGTTGACCCGCACTGCGTTGCGTACAAGCGGATCTTCGAAGAGATCGGCAGCCGGCTGGATGACGAGATGTTTGCCGAGCCGCCCATGGACATGGGATTTGGGATGCCGGTAGCCAAAAAACCGTCAAAGCCCGGCGTGATGGCGCTGATGCGCAAAATGGCGATGCAGGGGTAACGTATCGGTAAAACAGTCCGGGAATCGCCCGCCGCTCCGGCAGGCACGGTTCCCCGGCATGGTATTTTCATGAGTCACTATGCATATTCCCGTTTTTCCGGCAGGCACAGGAACTGCTGATGCCGGAGGACCGGGACAGGTAATGATGGAGCTTTACGCGCTCTTCTTTGCGTCTTTTGCAGCAGACTTGTCGTTTACAGCAGCGGACTTGCCTGCGACCTTGTTGTTCTTCTTGGACATCTTAAAATCACTTCCTTTTACGGTAGTTGTGGTAGATGTGCCACACTAGTTCTTTGTTCTCTTGGTACCGGGATATACGCTTTCTTCCCGGTTTGCAGATCCGGGGATTTTACGCTGAGATTTCGGAAACCGTGGGTGGGGATGACGCACCGGTACCCTCCCGCTGTTTCGCAAGTCTCATCATGACGAACCGGCAACACTCCAGACATGGACAGTCCCGGCACCGGCCCTCAGGCAAAGGGTTACGTCTGGCTTATCTTTTCGATCTCGCTTGCAATGTTCATGTCGAGCCTCGACGGCACAATCGTCAATATCGCACTGCCGGCGATCACCGAGGCATTCTCCCTCTCGACAACAACCGTGAGCTGGGTCGCGACCTCGTACCTGCTCGTGCTGGTGGGCTGCGTTCTTGTTTTCGGGAAGATTTCGGATACGATTGGTTACAAGAAGATCTTCCTTACCGGGTTTGCCATCTTTACGCTCGGGTCGTTCTTCTGCGGGTTCCTGCCGGAACTGGTCTTCGGGTTTCCGTCGCTTGTGGCATCCCGGATTTTCCAGGCCGTGGGCGGGGCGATGCTTGCAGCGGTCGCTGCAGCGATGATCACGGCATACATCCCGGCGGAACTGAAAGGAAAGGCGATGAGCATCATCATGCTCTTTGCGTCGCTCGGGACCGCCATAGGTCCGACGGTGGGAGGGATCCTGACGCAGTACCTTTCCTGGCACTGGATCTTCTTCATCAACGTGCCGGTGGGGATCTTTGCAATCCTTCTCGGGGCAAAGGTAATCCCGTCAACCACACCCCCGGTAGCGGGCACGGGTGCGTTTGACAAAGCCGGGGCGGCGCTGGTCTTTGTGGGCCTCGCCTCGCTTGTCTTTGTGGTCTCGGAAGGCGAAGCCCTGCACTGGACTTCCCCGATCATCCTTGGGGCCACGGCGCTTGCCGTTGTCACTCTCGGCCTCTTTGTCCGGCAGGAGCTGGCCCACGCCGACCCGCTCCTCGATCTCCGGCTTTTTAAGAACAGGAACTTTTTCCTGGCAAACCTCCTGCTCTTCCTCGTGTTTTTCAGCTTCTCGGGGATCAGCTACCTGCTGCCGTTCTACCTTGAATACGTGCACAGCTATTCCACGTCTAACGCCGGCCTGATCATGACCTCGCTCTCGTTTGCGATGATGGTGGCCGGCCTTATTGCCGGGGCAGCGTTCAACCGTGTCGGGCCCCGCCGGCTCTGTATCCTTTCGTGCATCCCGCTGATCCTCGGCTACTTCATGATGACGAAACTCTTCGTGCACACTTCGACGGGCTTTGTAGTCCTCGCCCTCGCACTCATCGGCTTTGGCCTCGGGCTTATCGTGACACCGGTGACGACGCTGATCATGATGTCGGTCCCGAAAGCAAAGGCCGGGATGATATCGAGCCTCACGAGCCTGGAACGGACCGCACCGCTCTCGATCGGGATTGCGATCTTCAACCTGATCCTCATTTTAGGCGTTGTCGGGATTGCAAACCGCTACGCAGTGACCTACAATTCCCCGTCAAGTATCAAAATGGAGGTGCTCTCGGGAGGATTCGATATCGCCTTCCTCCTCTCGCTCGTGCTGGGCATCGTGATTCTTGTAATCAGCTTCGCGCTCAAAGAGGAGATCCACCCGGACTATGCCGAGGAGGCAAAACTCCTCCGGAAAGGGCACTGATCCCGGGATTCTTCTTTTATTTTTAAAAAAAGGGATTGCTTTACGCCCGGAGAACCGCCGGGCCGGGCTCCATGTACCGGCCTGCGCCGAGCATCCAGGTACCATCCACATCTGTAACGTAACTGATCTTGAGCTCCGTGGTGTTGGTGGCCGGGTTTACGGTGTAATAATCCACAAGGGCAGTCCCGTTCCGTGCACCGGCAAGCATTGCCTGCACGTGGTGCGCTCCCATCGGGTCGGTGGCATTGAGCCGGTTTACACCGATCTGGCCGGGCTGGTACGGCCAGGCGAGCACAGTACCGTTGTAATCATAGGCAAAGACATAGCGATCGCCTTTCATAAACGAGCCGTTTGGGTTGTTGAACTCCGCAAGGGCGTTGTCCTTCCCGTTCTTTTGGGCATATGCCTTTGCATCGGCAACAAACTGCCGGAGCTCGTCATCCACGAGCAGATCCCCGCTGGTGTAAACACCGGCACCGATCCAGTAGGAGTCGTCGACCGGGTGCACATAGCTGACCTTGTACTTCACGGTGAAGTTATCGGACGGGTCCGGATACTGGTACAGGAGATATCCGCCGCCGCTTTTTGCGAGCGCGATCTCGGTCCGGGTGTAATACCGGCCGGCATTGTCCTGGATGTCGTAGAAACTGGTGCCGACCAGCTGCGGCTGGTAGGGCAGGGCAAGGGCATGGCCCGAATAGTCAAGCGCATAGATGTAGACATTGCCGGCAACAAACGGGCCGGATTTATTGGAGAACGCAGAGAGTGCGGCGCCCTTCCCGTTCTTCTGTGCATAGGCTGCGGCATTATCGACAAAACTCTTGAGTTCCTGCGTGGTGGAGGGCTCGTCTGCGGATGCGGCAACGGCAGGTTCTACGGGCCCGGTGTATACCCCGGAGCCAAGCCACCAGGTATCGTCGATCTTCTCGCCATAGCAGAGCTTGGTCTCAAGGGTCTCGTTGTGGGCGGGGTTGGCGTAGACGAGCGGGTAGTACCCGCTCCCGTTCTTCACGACATCTGCAAACTCGGTGACAAAGACGCCGTTTGCGCCCTCACGCACCTTTCCTACCGCCTCGGGGTTGACCGGGTGGGCAAGGGTCGTGCCGTTGAAATCATAGGCGTAGATGTAGAGCTCGCCCTTAAAGAACGAGCCGTTTTTGTTGTTGAATTCGCGAAGGGCTTTTTCTTTCCCGTTGGCTTTTACATAGGCTGCTGCGCTGTCGACAAAGGCAACGAGCGTTTCATTGGAGGTGTAGGTTACCTGCGGGGAGACCGTCGCGCTTCCCGCGGGTGTACCGGGCTGTTGCTGCGTGCAGCCGGTTCCGAGGAGGACGAGGCAGACAAGAAGCCCGCACAGGAGTACCAAGGCCGTTTGTTTCATGGTTCTGACATATGAGGTATCTTTCCCAATAACCACATCGGTCTTCGCCCTGCGGACCGGGGGTGCGCATTTCCGGGAGGGGGTGGTCACGCCCGGATCGCGATCCCGTCATGGTCCGACTATTGGACGGGGAACCCCTGTTCCCGAACCCTATATTCTCTATATTTACAATATCAAAATAAATATATCATTCCTGATTACAATATCTGATCGGGTGTCAGAAGATGGATACAACCGCCCCGCTCCTCCGGCCTACCACCGTACAGGACATGCACAATCCGTTACTGGTACAGGAACTATCGCACGGGTCAAAAGGATCATGCGGGAACGGCCCCGGCCGCCAGGTTGTCCTTCTCGATTCCCTTTCGGAACGGCTGGATGAATACTTCTCTCTTCCCACGCTCGGAAAGTCCAACTGATACTTCTTTTTCTGACCGGGGACACCCGGTCGGCCGTCCCGTTTTTGGTTTTCTTTAAAAAGCACAAGAGCCGGGGAATGTTCCCCGGTCCCTTTTCATGGACTTCGCAGATCGACGGCCTGAATTTAGTGCTCTCCCTTCGACCAGAGGCCGATCAGGTTGTTCTCGGTATCGAGGATCATGGCGGTAAGCCCGATTCCGGGTATTTCAGAGACAGGTATCGCGATCTTCCCGCCGGGCACTTCCACCTTCGGGACAATGCCTTCGATGTCCCCGATCTGCACAAAGGAGAGGATCGGTTCCTTTTCGTGCCGTTTGTACAGGCCGCCGCTGGAGAAGACACCGGGCTCTGTCGGGCCCGTGGTTATCTCATGATACTGCATCGCGTCGATCCCCATGGTTTCGGGAGCCGGTAACCGGTCGATCTTCCAGCCAAGGAGGGCGGAGTCGAACCGCTTTGCCCGGGCCACGTCATCGGCCGGGATCATGAAGTGCGTGAGGTTTGCTATGGGATGTGTGGGGAGGCGGAGGCAATGAGCACGACGGTCGTTTGTCCGGGGAAAAACGGTGGGCGGGAAAGGGGGTGCGAAACGGTTCCGGAACTGCAATAAACCATATGGAGGTGTACACAATAGGGGGTGAGTCCCGAAGGAGGGAGCCGGGCCACGGGGAAACCGAAGGATTGCACGCTGCCGGTAAACAATGGGGGAGGGGCCCCCTACCCCCCTCCTTCTTTTTTTCTAAGAGGGGATCACCCCCCCACCCATGTGCCGACCCACCAGGGGGGCACCCCCTCCCCTTCAGGGCCGGAACCGGGCAATCCGGATTTTTCCAAATATTTCCGAAATTTTTCCGTTCACGACGGAAGTTCCGCACGAAACACAGGCAGCGGCCATGCAAAAAAGTACCAATTTGCGGACAAAGGGGGGAGGGGGGTGATCCCCCTACCCCCCCACCTTCTTTTTTCTAATAAGGGGGTCACCCACCCCCCCATGTGCCGGGGCGGGTGGGGGGTACCCCAGATTAAGGAGAAGTTAGAGAGGAGAACTACATCCAGCACTAAAGAGAAATTATTAGATATATAAGATTAAACGTAGAAAACCAATTGAAAAATAAAATTATCAAAAAAATTAAACTAACAATCGTTTTTTAAAGAATGAAAACCGTTCGTATCTCCTTAAATACCTCATTTTTTCTTTTATTGTTTTTAGGGATGATGGATCCATAACGTCTACATTTTTGAAATAAATATCTATGCTATCGTAGATACCTTTTAAAGTTTTAAGATTCTTCATTTTACTGGCTTTATACAACAATGAAAGAAGTAAAAATTCAGAAATTTCTTTTATGACCTCAACATCCTGATAAGTAAAATCATGAATATTTCCATTATGAACATAATTATGGCGTTTTTTTGAGTATAATTGGATTATATCGTAATATGGTTCAATTTCACCGATAAAAGGCAACAATCGTTTACAGAGGTCGTCATATTTTAAATTTTGATCTGCTAAAGCAAGTCTCTCTAGTATTTGCCAAAATTTAAAACAACACAACCATTCCTCATCATAATTATCTAATGCGGAATTATGAATTTCAAATGCTAAAATAAAAACATTTCTAAGTTTTTCATCTGGGATACTATTAATTTTTGTAAGGATCTTATTAGTAGATTCAATCACTTTTCTCTCATTAAAACGGTGTACATTCACATTATCAAGTGTATTCTTATCTGTATGTGAAATTACATCAATAAATTTAAAATTTTTATCAAAAATAAACCCAATTTGAGGATATCCAATTAAAGAAATTGGTCGACTACGACCAAATATTCGAATGCTGCGATAATTTTCGGCAAAATTAAAAATAGAGCGCAACATTTCATAAATCTGTATTTTTTCTTGATAAAATTCATATTTATGCCTTGAATACCCCTCTAAAACAAAATATGAGTATCCCTGTTTGAAACAATCTGTGATAATAGGTTTATCTGGCTGTTCATTAATGAGATTGGAATTACAAATATCAAATTTTTTTATCGCTGAATAACTTTTTATATACACCTTATTATTCGCAATTGTGAAATATCTCTTTCTAATGGATGTAATTGGTAATTTAGAGGGAAACACAATAAAAAATTTCGTTTGCTTTTGTTTTTTATATGTAGTATAATGCATCTGCAAATGTTGAGTGAATTCCTCAATTGTTACACATTCATTATCAAACATGGAGAAAATTGCTTTTCTGATAAGATCAGCTCTTGGTGCAGTTTCAAATCCCCCGTTTTTTGGCGAAATTCGATATCCCAATGCATATACAAATTGATTAAATGTAAAAATGTTATAGCCAGAAAGGGATCGATCAGCGTTTATTAGTGAAATAGATGCTCTCAAGTATCTTTCAACAATTTTTGGATTGTCTATTATAAAGTCCATCTACTCTCACCAACGTAAACCCACATACAATTATGTAAATTCGCAAATAAAAATATTTAATCTAAAATGGGGTCACTGCATAATACCCTCACCCCTCCGCGTTTCATTGATCTAACCTCCCGGTTACACCCATCCGGCCCCATTCCTGCCCCCGATTCGCCCGATAACTACCAGATTATTCGAATCTACCACAGAGTATATAACGGGACGTATCATTGTAAGAATAATCAAAAATGTCCCTGGATTTCTGCACACGGGTAACGAGAAATGCGAGGCGGTTCGGGTACGAAAAGAAGGTTGCCTGCCGCATCGCGAAGTTCTGTTACCTTGCCATGACCTTTCTGTGCGGGCTCTTTGGGCTTCTTGAGAGAATGAAAGCACCGATTTACCTGATCGCCGATTCCGGGATAATGCATACTGCGGGCACCCGGGCTGGTACCGTATCGCCCGCCTTTTCTCCAATACGTAGATGACCGCCGGTCCGGGCGTTGGTGGTACGTAGCCGCACAATTGCAGTGCAATAAACCGTTTCTGCGTACCGCTTTGATTCACGGGATGATGGTTCCGGCGTAAGGGCCGGGGCTGTCGATCCCTTCTCCGGGTCGGCATGGATGGCTTGTTTGGACGAGCGGACGCACTCGTCCCCGTATCGCTATTGAGACTACCAGAAAGGAAAAAGGAAGTGAGAGAATATGGAGATTTCAGAAACAAACGGACAGGACGTGAACGCACCGGGCACGATGGCATCCGGTGCCTCGTACAGCAACCGGATTAACCCCTGCACCGTGGCGCCGGCGGGCTGCCCGGTCGCAGGTGAGATACCAGACAACCTGTGCGGGGATGCAGGAGGTGTATCGCCAGCCCCGATGAGGAGACCCTCGCACTGCTCGCCCTACGTATACGAAGCCCTGCGCCGGTTACAGGACCACGGCTACGCACCCTACCGGCTCACCGGCAATGCAGAGCTCCCCGACGCCCTCATCGCCACCAAAGGCCGCACAACGCTCATGATCTCCGTAGTGCGTTCACGGAGACAGGTACCGGACGGCCGCACCCTCCGGGAACTCTTCCCCGGCAGGGTGGACCGGGCCCGGGACCTGGTAACAACCTCGCCGCACCGGATCATGATCTGGGTCTCCTCTCCCATCATCGGGTGGAGGTATTACCGGGCGGACATCGGCGGTATCTCCTACGACTGGGATCTGGCAAAAGAGATGGACAAGTAAAACCCCCTTTTTTACCGGGCGCCGGCAGTTTTCATGAGGGATTTTAACAAAAAATGATTTCAGGACCCTACAAAGAGCGTATCGTATAATCCTTTGAAATGCAGGTCGCCGGTCATGACCCTCCCGTTGGCCCGCAGGGCGGTCGCAAGGATAATGGCATCTGCCGTCCCGCCGGGAAACCCGTCGTTTCGTAACCGGCCGGCAGCAGCCGCAATCTCCTGATCGACATTCACAACCCTCCCGACGGTATTGATCAGCTGGAGCATCTCCTCCACGAGTTTTGGAGGATACCCGTTGTATTTCCGGACAATCTCGGTGATCGTGATCGCAGACGTCAGCAATGCAACATCTCCCCGACTCTCGATAACCTCCTTGATGGCCGGATCCGATCCCCGGAAATACTCGATCCAGACCCAGGTATCAATGACCAGGTACTCGATGGGAATCATCCTCCTCCCGCTCAAAGGGCGTCATCTCGGGGGTGCACCCGAACAGGGACTTAACCGAGGTCTTCCGGGTATTGATCAGGAACTTTATCACATCGTCATACGTGCTCATATTATTGGATTCCTTGAGGGCGTTGAGCTCCTCCTTGGTATCCACCATCAGCTGGATGGTGGTGGTCGCCGCTCTCTCCGTACCTGCGGACATACTCCGGATTATGGCACTATAGCGTTATAACATTATCGTCCGAAACAGGGTTTTATTCTGATGAGGGGAGTTACCGAAGGATCCGCCGCGTCTTCCCGGGAAAATCACGGGAGGCACAGTAAAAACCCCATCGCACGGCAAGAATGCCAATCTTTTCTCCCTGTTCTGACCACCGATCACTGCCAGCGCGTCCCCAGCCGCCCGGAATGGCAAACCCGACCCGTAACGCCACCGGATCTCTTCCCTTTTTTCATGGCTATATCCCCCTAGTGCCTATGATAGTATGTCAACGGGCGCCCCGAGACAAAAAGAAAAAACGGAGATGAAAAAAATGGCAGACTTCACACAAAACACCAACGTGAAGAGTGCGGTCCGCAAACTTGCGGACCCCATCGAGGACATCAACGCGTTCAACGCGATTGTACAGTCCGTTATCCTGAACAACCCGTTCGGGTGTGTATCGTATATGAGCTCGGGCGCAAACCACCCGCCCGTAGAAAAGATCCGGGAAACCTACACGGCCAAGATCGTGTACCAGGACAACGATGCGAAGGTTGTCGGAAGGGGTGCAGACACCTACGACTCGATCACCGGTTTTAACGCCGGTATCACCGCAATCCTCGCAGACACCGCAAACACAACGGCCCACGGCGGCATACCGGCCCACAACTCGGACGGCGACAGCTACTCGGCGACCCTCAAATGCCATGACCCCAACGGGGAATTGTTCTTCGTGAACTTCTCCCGCCAGCAGGTCACCATCTCGTCCTACGAGGACGATGGCATAAAGGGCCGGATCGAGACCTGGGCAGACAGCGTACCGGCGCTGGCGTGAGACGGGGGGTCCCCATGGACACCACCCTCATCGTCACCGGTGCCTTCCTCGGCACCGGCCTCCTGGCCTACGTGATCGTCCCGGGCCTGCTCGTCATGTGGGACCGGGTTCTCGACCACATGGAAACGTCCGAAGAAACCCGGCACCCGTAACACAACGAAAAACCGGGGAGGGAGAGGGGCTCTCCCTCCCACCGGGTGCCCTTCTGCTATTCTAAGAATGAACGGCCCTTCCCGCACTATCTAAGAACAGCAAGCATCGTGTTCTCCACCGGCACGAACCCCTCTCTCTCGTACACCGGTTTCCCGTCCGCACTCGCAAAGAGATACACCCGGTGGATCCCCGCTTCCTTGCAGAACGCCGTCGCCGCCCGCACGATCCGGCCGGCATGCCCCTTGTGGCGCTCGTCTTTCTCGGTATAGATACTGTGGACAAACCCGATCCGCGAGGACGGATCGAACGGCACCGGCACGTAGGTCGCAATACTCACCGCTCCACCCGAGACCACACGATCGCCCTTTTTCACCACCCAGGCACGGCAGCTCCCGTCGCGGAACCCCTCGCGGAGCTTCTCCCGGTACTGCTCTTCCATGGCCTGCATGTCCCCCACCGGGGCAGCAGCTCCCCGCTTCTCCCAGATCTCCTCAAACATCAGCCGGTGGAACCGGGCAAGCACCGGGATCTCCGCCCCGCCCACCTCTGCCATCACCGGCCCGGAATCCTCTCCGGGTTTCACCAAATCGCCGGACATTCTTCTCCCTTAGATCATCTCCGCTCTCTCCGCAAAAAACCTTCAGACCAATGAGATGAACGCCACGCCGGGAACCTCCCGCCAGAACAAACCCGCTTGCCCCAAACGCAACCTGTTTTTCATTAAGGCAAGTCGGGATGAAGGGAAAATCCTAAACAAGACCCGGTTTAATAATTCGGGCTATAAATACCCCGATTTTCTGCAAATGATTTCGAAACCTTTTAATCAAGATCTGACTAATTTTACACTAACCACAAAGAGTTTTAACTCGATGTGCGTGGCATTGCATTTTGAATACTCTCGTGCATTCGCACGCAGGGAGGAGGCTAAATGGAACAAATAGTATTTGGCATAGGAATTACTGCATTGGCAGGAGCTCTTGCCACCGTAGCCGGTTCCGCGGAAGATACTGAATCCAACATCGGGTCCCAGGGTGACCCGAACTCACAGGTTCAGCTCGCACCGCAGATGGGTTTCGTGCACCGCATCTATAACAAGGCGGTCTCGGGCGAACCACCGGCATACGCACTCTGGTGTGCTCTTGGCGCAGGACTTGCATGGGCGTTTCTCGCCATGCACGTCAACGCAGTCCTCGCAATTGTCCTGGGCTCGTTGCTTGCCGTATTTGTTCAGGGAATCTATGCGACAACCGCATACCTGGGCAGAACGTCAAGTCTCGCGAAGTTCGGCCAGCCGGTCTACGTGGACATCTTAAAGTCCATGACCACCGTCGCCATGGCTCATGCTTTTGTAGCAGTTTTCTGTACTGTCACCATCTGTTACCTGATCAACGCCGCTCTGGGACATCCGTTCCCGCTGCCGCTGCTCGGGTTCATCTGGGGAATCGCACTCGGAGCTGCAGGGTCTGCCGTCGGCAACCCGTACTACGGCAAGGAACGCCAGTACCAGAACCAGAAGTTCGGTGCAGGTGTCCCAATCTCGGCATCGGGCAACATTGTCCGGTATGCTGAAGCCGGCGAACGCAACTCCTTAGACAACGGGTTCTTCACCGCAAAGTTCGGCGGACCCGCCTCAGGCCTCTGCTTTGGCCTCATCGTATTCCTTGAACTCTGGCGTACCATCCTCTTCGAACAGGTTGGCGCCGGCTGGGGTGCGATCATTGTCGGTATCTTAATTATTCTCATCTTCACTATCATCGACAGGTACATGGAAGTCTGGGCACGCAAGAACTACGGCCCGTACACTGCCCCTGTAAAGGAGGCAGCACCATGACCGCAGTCGCAGCAAAGCCCCAGACCGGGGCAATCTTCAACCCGACCGCCATGGTCGTCGGTATTGTCCTGCTTCTCATCCTTCTCGGGATTGGCTACTATGTCTCGCCCACGCTCGGCCTTGCGGCCCTGATCGGCATTGTCATCGGCGGCGTCCTGATCGGGTTCGGTGTCCACTTCGTGCCGGTCGGCGGCGCTCCCGCTGCAATGGGCCAGGCACCCGGTATCGCAACCGGTGTCGCCATGCTCGCAGCAGGTGCAGGCCTTGCCGGTCTCTTCGGCGGCGCCTGGGCAGCAGACCAGGGACTTCTCATCGCAGTGATCACTGGCGGTATCGGCGGCGGTCTGATGATGGCCATCACCTGTATGATGGTGAACTTCGCCTACATCTTCGGCATGGGTATCCCTGCAGCATCAGGCAAGGTATTAAAGGACCCGATCACCGGGGACAGCCAGCCTGAATACAAGTCTCAGGGAACAGAAGGCCACGGCCTGCCGTTCATCTCGTTTGTCGGCGGTGTCATCGGAGGTATCCTTGGCGGTGCCGGCGGTACGCTCATCTACATTGAGCTCCTCGACCTCTACAAGACAGCACTCCCCACCGTCATGAACGCATCCGCGGCACAGGTCCTTCCGATCGCAGTTGCCATGGCTGGCATGTTCGCTATCGGCATGTTCCTCGTGAACGCAGTGCTTACGGCGTACAACATTACGGGAACCATCGAGGGTCCGCACGACCCCAAGTTCAAGAGGTGGCCCCGGTCGGTCGTCGCATCGGCGGTCGCATCGGCGCTCTGCGGTCTCGTGGCGATCCTGATCGTGGTGATCTGAGGTGTTGAAATGACCGTAAAAGTTGAAGTAATCGAAGGAGGCGTCCCGCACCAGAAGATTATGATCGCCGGCATCATCGCCACGATCCTGTGCCTGTACCTCTCTTATCTCAATGTGTACACCAACACCGCGTACTTCTCGTTCTTCGGCGGCCTCGCCGTCGTTGCAGCCCTCATCTGGGGCAGCCACACCATCAAGGTGCTGTGCAGCTACGGTATCGGTACCGGTGTCCCGTCCGCGGGTATGATCGCATTCGGTTCCGGTGTCATTGCAATGCTCCTTGCAACCAAGTTCGGCATTGCAGCACCCATCGTTGCACTCATCCTTGCAGCCATAATCGGTCTCGTCCTCGGGTACCTCTCAAACGAGGTTCTCAACATGAAGATCCCGGCCATGATCCAGTCCCTTACCGAACTGTCAATCGTCGGCTCGCTCACGCTCATGGGCTTTGCCGTCCTCATCACCGGAAGCTTCACGTTCGACGCGCTCACCACCGGCTCGGTCACGCTCTTTGGCCTGATCTCCATGCCCAGCTACCAGGTCTCCTTCATTGGCGGCGGCCTTGTTGCAGTAGCGTTCCTGCTCGGTGCAATGGCAGTCCAGCACCCGTTCAACGCGTGCCTGGGCCCCGGCTGGAAACAGGACCGGATGCTCATGCTCACCGCTGAGTGCGGGTTCCTGTCGATGATCGTTGCGGCAGTCATGTCGTATGCACTCGTCAGCGTACTGGCAGCCACCATTTCGCTCCTGATTGCACTCATCGGCTGGGTATACACCTACTGTCAGTACATCGAGCTCTCGAAGCGCGACGCAGCAGCCTGGCTCGACGCAAAACCGATTCCTGATGTGGAGGGACACTAATCATGGCATATGTTCTTGTTCTTCCGGAATTCGGCCTTGTTTCCGACCCGATGGTCGGCACGGTCACGACCGCAGGAGAATCGCTCTCCCCGGTACTTGACAAAGTAGCCGTCCTCGAAGCATCCACTGACGATCTCGTCAACATGCTCTCCGGCGAAGGGAACTACGTTGCATCCTTCCCCGGGCGTGAAAAGACGCTCGCAGTCGGCGGCAGCATCAATGCGTTCTGGTACGGGCTTGCAATCGGATTACTCCTTGCAGGAGTCATTGCATTCCAGCTGATCAAGGTGAGCTAAAATGGCAGACAAGAAATCACCGGCAAGCGGCTGGCCGCTCATCAAGGGCGACTACCACTCCGGAGATGCAAACAGCCCCGTTGCTGTTATTACCATGGGCTCTCACCTCGACGAACAGGGTATCTGCGATGCAGGCGCCGCCATGTGCGGTTCCTGTAAGACCGAGAACCTCGGTCTCGAAAAGGTCATCGCCAACTACATCGCCAACCCTAACATCAGGTTCGTGCTCCTCTGTGGTACCGAAGTCAAGGGCCACCTTTCCGCACAGTCTTTGATTGCCCTTCACAAGAACGGTGTCAAGGACGGCAGGATTGTCGGTGCAGAAGGTGCTATCCCCTTCATTGAGAACCTCAATGACGCGGCTATCAAGCGCTTCCAGGAACAGGTTTCCATTGTCAACATTATGGAGACCGAGGACCTCTCCGCCATCAAGGCCAAGATCGATGAACTCAAGGCCAAGGATCCCGGCGCATTTGCCGCCGACGCCCTGGTCGTTGAAGTCAAAGAAGAGGCTGGCGGCAGCGGAGAAGAGGCTGGCGGCGAAGTACGCCCGCTCTCCGGCGAGATGGCACTTGTCACCGCACGCATCAAGGTCATCGAAAAGATGGTAACCGACATCGGGTACCGCGACAGGTTTGCCGCGGGTGTCTATGCAGGGAAGATCGAGGGCTTAATGATCGGCCTGATTGTCTCGTTTGCCCTGCTCGGATTCATGTGGATGGGGTGAAGTGAGATGGCAGAAGAACAAAAAGCTGCAGGACCCGTCAGGATGGTTGCGATCGACAGCATGGTCGAGAACATCCGTTACAAGTCTCAGATCCTGGCCCGTACAAACAAGCTCGACTCGGCTGCAACCACAAACGGCCTTGTCGCATTTGTTGCCGGGCTGCTGATTGCACTGATTCTGATCGTGGTACCGGCGTTACTGATTTAAGAGGTGAAGAGATATGGCAGACAAAAAATCACCCGCAAATGGCTGGCCGCTCATAAAGGGCGACTACCACTCCGGAGATGCTAACAGCCCCGTTGCTGTTATCACCATGGGCTCTCACCTCGACGAACAGGGTATCTGCGATGCAGGCGCCGCCATGTGCGGTTCCTGTAAGACCGAGAACCTCGGTCTCGAAAAGGTCATCGCCAACTACATCGCCAACCCCAACATCAGGTTCGTGCTTCTCTGTGGTACCGAAGTCAAGGGCCACCTTTCCGCACAGTCTTTGATCGCCCTTCACAAGAACGGTGTCAAGGACGGCAGGATTGTCGGCGCTGAAGGTGCTATCCCCTTCATTGAGAACCTCAATGACGCGGCTATCAAGCGCTTCCAGGAACAGGTTTCCATCGTCAACATCATGGAGACCGAGGACCTGAACGCCATCAAGGCCAAGATAAGCGAACTCAAGGCCAAGGATCCCGGCGCGTTTGCTGCGGACGCCATGGTCGTCGAAGTCAAAGAGGCGGCCGGCGGAGCTGAAGTCGCTGCTGCGGGAGCAAACCCCCAGTTCCTCGAAATCGAAAAGCGTCTCGACAAGATCGAGAAGCGTCTCGAATTCGTGGATGCAGAAGTGGCACAGCGTGTTGGGAGAAAAATCGGGCGCGACATCGGCATACTGTACGGCCTCATGGCAGGCGTAATCGTATTTATTATGCTGCTGTTCATGCTCTCGAAATTGATGGCATTGGTGTAATGGAGGTGTAAATAACATGTTCAAGTTTGAAAAAGAACAGAGTGTCTGGGATTTCAACGGCACCAAGATCGGTGGACAGCCCGGTGAATACCCGACCGTATTGGGTGCTTCAATCTTCTACAACAAGCACGAGTGCGTGCTTGACGACAAGACCGGGAAGATTGACAAGGCAAAAGCAGAAGCACTCTGGAACCGCTGTCAGGTTCTCTCTGACATGACCGGTGTTCCGCATTTCATCCAGATTATTGCGGAATACGGAGAAGCCTTCGAGAGCTACTTCTCGTGGTTCGATTCCATCGACAACAAGACTGCGTTTTTGATGGACTCGTCGGCCCCCAAGGCACTCGCTCACGCCTGCAAGTACGTGACCGAGGTCGGCCTTGCAAACCGTGCGATCTACAACTCGATCAACGGTTCGATCCCGCCCGAGAACATCGAGGCATTAAAGAACAGCGACGTCGATGCAGCTATCGTTCTCGCGTTCAACCCCGGTGACCCGTCCGTTGCCGGCCGTGAGAAAGTGCTCACCGAAGGCGGTGTTGCAGGACAGACCAAGGGTATGCTCGCAATCGCAGAAGAGTGCGGTATCAAGCGCCCGATTCTCGACACTGCAGCAACCCCGCTCGGCCTTGGCTCCGGTGGTTCCTACCGTGAGATCCTCGCCTGCAAAGCTATCCACGGGTACCCGACCGGTGGTGCATACCACAACATGACGGTCTCCTGGACCTGGCTCAAGCGCTGGAAGGGCACCAAGAAAACACCCTCACAGCAGGCTGCAGGATACGAGGGCAAGGACGCCCTGCTCGAACAGATGTCCCACCACTACCTTGGCGGTATGGAAGGCATCAAGCAGGCTGCCTGGTCCGCACCCGATATCGGCTGCAACATGATTGCAAGCACGCTCGGTGCCGACCTCATCATGTACGGACCTATCGAGAACGTCGAAGCAATGATCACCGCACAGGCCTACACGGATATTACCGTCCTTGAGGCAACCCGCCAGCTTGGCGTCGAGTGCAAATCGGAAAGCCACCCGATTTTCAAACTTATCTAAATCTATTTTTTTCGTGTTTTTGGTTTTTAAAAAAGAGAAAAACCTCACCGGGTTCCTGCCCGGTTCTGCTAATAGATCCTGATAGGTTATACGCCCATGACACGGCAGCGGCTCTCGTTTGCCTCTGCGGTCCGGCCCAGGCGGTCGAGGACTTCGGCGCGGTTCTTCCAGGCAAACGAGTTGATCGGGTTGAAGCCGACGGCCTGGTCGAACGCGGCAAGCGCCTCGGTGTTCCTGCCGAGGTTCATGAGCGCAATCCCCTTGGAGACCAGCGCACGGATATTGTTCGCACCGTCTTTGAGGATCCGGTCGAAACATGCAAGGGCGTCTTCGTATTTCCCGAGGGCGTTTAAGGCATACCCCTTGTTTGCAAGGGCGGGAAGGTAGTCGGGATCGAGAGCAAGGGCACGTTCGAAACAGGTGATTGCCTCGGCAAACCGGCCGGTCTTGCGCAGGGTATAGCCTTTCTCGTACCAGGTCGTCATGAGGTGGGGGTTCTTTTCCAGGGCCTTGTCGTAACAGGCAATAGCATCTTCATGCCGGCCGAGCATGTAATAGACCTCCCCTTTTGTTCGAGCGCCGAGGTATTGTCCGGATCGGCGGCAAGGATCCGGTCGTATTCTGCAATCGCATCGGTATACCGTCCCACCCGGGCAAGGTGACGTGCTGTTTCAAGCAGTGCGGAGGTGTCCATATCCTATCATAGAGTGATACGCACGCGATCTGATAAATTGCCCGGCCGGGAAAATGGGTGGCAGAGAAAAAATGGCAGTTTATGGGGTTACCGACGCTGGGCCGGACGGCAGAGCAGGATTCCTGCCACGACAAGGACCGCAATGACCGGAAGGATACCCGGCAGCGGTGCAGGGGTTGCCGAAGAAGTACGGCTCGTTGTCAGCGGGTTTGTCGGTGAGATTAGGGCTGTCGGCTCGGCGGCCGGGGTCGTGGGAACCGTGGGGGCCGAGACTATGGCCGACGGCAGCGGCGTTGCAATCGTTTCCGTTTCTATCGAGCTGTGCAGTTCGGGATTCAGCGTATACGACACGCTGGAACTTCCGGTGCGGGAACTGTCGTCCTTGAGGTACACGGAGAGAGTCTTGTACGAATCGCTGCCCCCGAGATGCGAATAGTCCACGGGCTCCATGGTCACATAGACGAGGTAGGTCCCCGGGTCGATATCGTTCCAGATCCGTGAGGTATCCCATTTCATCGACCACTGTTGGTGGCTGTCAAGATCGACAATGGTGAAGTGTCCCTGGTCGGCACGCTGGCCGGTATCGGTGAGGGTCACCCCGTTTGTCGGGAGGCCCGGGCCGGTCATGAAAAGGTAGACCTGGCTGCCGCCGCCATAGGAGTAGCCGTGCAGATCGATCACATCGCCAAGGTAACCGGTATAGTATTCATCAGCGGCAAGCGCCCCGGGCAGGAGCATGGCGGCGATAAAAAGGACCGCCACGATCAGAACCGGCCGGACCAGGGATGAAGCATACGCGATATCTGATGCTCATGACTGAAATTAAACTGCCGGGGGGTATATTTATTTCGGGACGATACCGACGACTGTTTTTAGGAAAACGGCTGTCGGAATAGCAATGAAGGATGGAAAAACAGGATGCAGGTTTGAGAAGGTACGGGATTAGTAGAGGCGGTAGATGTAAAACCCGTCCTGCAGGTGCTCGGCCTGGTCGTAATCGGCGAGCAGGTTTTTGCGGTTGCCAAGGGCAAGCATCCGCTGCCGGAGCGGCTCGATGCCGCAGGTATGGTAGATCAGTTTTTTTATCTCCTCGTTTGCCTGCCGGATCTCCTTGGTCTTGAGCTTTCCCAGCAGGTCGGCGGGATATGCGTTGATATCGAAATAGGCAAAGAGGGTCTCTAAGGAGATCAGCCAGAGCTTGTCCTGCACGGCGTTCTCCGCCGCTTTCGTGGCCTCTTCATCAGTAAGGACAAGGTATGCCTCATCGTTGCCGTGGAAAAACGCCTTGAAGCCGTACAGGTGGCCGTTGGAAACTCTGAGCCGGGTCTTGTCCACACCGAGGAACCGGGCAAGCGCCTCGCGTTTCTGCAGCATTGCCGGATCCGGACTCTTGTGCATTACTCTCCCCCGTTACGGTAAAAAAACGGATCGAACCAGATACATCCGTATATATGCACATTCAGCATGGACGTGTATCGTATTAAGGCACGCCCTTTTCACCGGCAAAGGCCGGCCGGAAAAAAGCAACACGGGGTGGTTAACCGGTGTACAGCGGTTCGAACCCCTGCTTGAGCACCTTCCCGAAACGGACGGAGATTTTGGGATCCTGTGCGCAGACCGGGCAGGTATAATCGTCCGGGAGGTCTTCGAACTTTGTCCCGGGTTTTATCCCCCGGTGGGGTTCGCCGCGCTGCTCGTCATACACGTACCCGCAGACCGAACAGATATATTTCGTCGGGGCCCATTCGTCAAAGCCCCATTTCCCGATCCTCCCTTTTCCCTGGTACCCGCAGACCGGGCAGACATAATCATCAGGCAGGTCCTCAAAGGGCGTTCCCTCCGGGATGCCGTGCTGCGGTTCTCCCCGCAGGGGCGAATAGACGTACCCGCAGAGCCGGCAGCGGTACCGTTTGAGCTTGTAGACCGGGACCTTCTTTGCCGCTTTTTTTGTAACGGGCCGTTTCTTCGGAGCGCCTTTCCCTGAAGCGGCAGTCGTGGTCTTCTTTGTTCCAATCGCACTCTTTGCCGTTGTCACCGGCTTTTTGCCGGACGCACCCGGGGTTTCCCTGCTTTCTTTTTTGACGTGGCAGTTGTAGATCCAGCCATACCTGATACCCTCCCTTTTCTGCCGGGCACGTTCCCGGACCGGTTTCCAGCCCGGGGAAATAACCCGCTATAACGGAGGATGGCCGCTCCCGGGTAATATATATTATGAATGATACATATCTGCGCCAAAACAGTAACCTGCCGGTTTATTCGTCCGGACTGCGCATGATCAGAAAGAAACGGTATGGCTGCGGACCTCGTATCCAGTATCATCTATGCCTTTGCGGCGCTCTTTGTGATCCTCGACCCGATCCTCTCGGTCCCGCTCTTTGCGAGCATGACCAAAGGACAGTCGTCAAAGGAGATCCACAAGCAGGCGTTCATCGCTGTCGCGGTGGCCGGGATCCTGATGTATATCTTCCTGGTCTTCAATACCGCCATCTTCAGCATCCTGGGACTCACGCTCTCGACGTTCCAGATTGCCGGCGGTATCCTGCTCTTTTTACTCGGTATGGAGATGGCGCTCGGGATCGACATCTCCCGGTCCAAGGATGCGACGCCGACAGCAGCCGGCGTTGTGATAGGCACCCCGATCCTCTGCGGGCCGGGCGCGATTACGACCGTGATGCTCCTTTCAAAAGACTACGGCATCCTCGTCCCGTTCATTGCGATCACGCTCTGTCTCGCAGTGACCTGGATCATCCTCTATTACTCGGCCGCCATCCAGAACATTCTCGGGACCGTGATCACGGATATCATGGGGAGGGTGCTCGGGATGCTCGTCGCGGCAATCGCGGTAAAGATCATCTTCTCCGGGATTATCGGGACGCTCGGGCTCCCGATCACCATCTAAAATAAGAAAATTTTTTTGGATTTACCATCTGGTTTTAGCGTTTGATCGAGAAGACCTCGACCATGTGGTGGGGGTGGTACCGGAGCTTTGCCTCGCGGAGGCCGGCAACCCCGAGGTCGCTCTCGCGGTTGATGTACTCGACCTCGCCGGCAAGGTGGGTCGCGGTTTCAGCATTTATCGCCTTATAGATCCCCTCGCAGTCCGGCAGCCCTTTCTCGAAATGTATCAGTGCCGTGTCTGCGTTCAGGCGCTCGAAAAGGGAGAGGGCAGCAATTTTTTCCTCGACCCGGATCAAAGACCCCGCAGGGGCAGTTCGGTGAAGTGTTCGATCGCAAAAAGACTGCCTCTTTCTCGTGGGCGAGCACGAGATCGTTCTCGCAGCCCTTCCACTCGCACCATTTCACTAAAAACTCCAGGACTTCTTCCCGGTTGGCCGCGGTGACCGGTTCTACCGTGTGCCGGCAGTTCCTGCGGAACTTGTGGATCTGGCTGCGGATCTTGACATAGTTCTTGCCCGGGAGTTCCGCAAGGTCGAGAGCCCGGTAAACATACTCGAAGTGGTCCCGGTCCGGGACGATTTTTACGGTGGGATCCAGGTCGCGGATCCACTGCGCGGTGGCCGGGTCCAGGAGGACCATCGGGGTATCGTCGCCGTACTCCTGTGCAAAGCGGAGAAGATCTTTCATGAGAGCGGGATCGCGGGGGCCGATCGGCGGGCGGAACCGGGTGATGCCCTCGATCGTACTTGCAAGGATCACGTTCCCGTTCACGTACGCATACCGGTACTGGGCGAAGTGGTTCCAGCAGACCATGTTCGTGAAGGTATTGTCGCTGTGGGACTGGGGGTACTTCGCGTAGTGAGCCTCGAAAAACGCCCGGTCTGCAAGGGTTACCGGTCGGAAATTTTCCTGCTTGAGCATCATGGTTCACCCCGGTAGATCAGGGGGACATGCCCTTCCATGGGGGAAAATCCGAGCGCTGTATAGAACTGCGAGGAGCCGGGCTCGGCAACGAGCGCGATCCACGAGATCCCGGCCGCGCGGCACGCACCAAGGAGCGCTTCGAGCAGGCCGGTCCCCACGTTCCGGCTCCGGTACTCCGGGAGCACGACGAGGTCCTGGATATAGGCATCCGAGACGCCATCCGAGATGACGCGTCCCATCCCCACCGCCCGGCCGCTCTCTTCCTCCACGGCAACGGCAAAGGCAAAACTGCCCCGGATAAGCCCGGGGATCTCGGCCGGATCGTACTTCGTCCTTCCACCAGCCGCCGGCCCGGTAGAGCAAAACGATCTCCTGCGGATCCCAGGAATGTACAAGGGCGATGCGGACGCTGCTCACAAAAAACCTCCGTCACTGGTAACATGAAACGAAAAAGAGTGAATATCTTTTGGTTGCCGGGGGAAAGGACTGGCTGCTGGCATTTCCGGCCCGGTCATGCACTTTGCGGCTCCTTTAACCGGGAGATTGCCGTATCGACAATCGCCCCGAGATCGTTGATACCCCAGTTTTTCGGAGTTCAGGATGATATGGTAGATCGAAAGATCCCCGATATCGATGTTGTAATACTGGTGGTACCTGACCGCCTCGCAGTGCTCGCGTTCGAGCGTGATCTTCTTTGCCGTTTCGAGATCGGCGATCTGGTCGCGGAATACGAATGCGTTCGAGCCGGCACTCGATGGGGGCAAAGAGCCAGATCTTGAGATCGGCCTTTTCCACCATCCACCCCGAGAGCCGGCCCTCGACTACGATATTGTCCTTTTGCTCCGCGATCTCTTTTTGCCGCGCATCGATCATCTTGTCGTATGCCGGGTCCTGTTCCTGCCAGCCTGCCGAACTCGGCAAGTTCCATATTGTGCTCTTTTGCACACTGGCGGAAGACTTCGCCGGCCGAGATCATCGTGAAATTGTGGCGCTCTGCAAGGTACCGTGAGAGCGAAGTCGTCCCGCTGCCGGGAAGCCCGCTCACGGTGATCCGCATCAGATTCCCCCGATGTTGAGGGCCTTTCTGATCACCTGGCTTATCGTGATCGAACAGAGCATGTACCATACGATCCATGCCGGCAGGATCCAGAACATCGGGGCAGTCAGGCTGATCGCCCCTGCCTGGTAGGGCAGGGTGATCGTTGCATCGGGGATCTGGCTGAGCCGGTACAGGAGCCAGAAGAAGATGGGGACCGTGAGGATGAGGATATATGCCATTGGCTTGAACTGCTGCTGGGAGAGTTCGAGCTGCTCCTTCATCATCCGGTCTTTCTTTGCGTCCATCTTCTTGATCTTCTTTTCATCCTTGGAAAGCAGGGCTTCGCGGTACTCCTTCTGGAACCCCTTCATCCTCTCCTGCACATTCGTTCATCCGCTCGTAATCGATCGTGTATTTCTGGATGATGGATGAGTACAGGCCGGTCGCTGCCGAAAGGATCACAATCAGGATGAAAAACGGTATGCCAAAGGTCTCGACAAGCGGTGCAAAGACCGAGTCAAGGGCTTTTCCCACGCCGACCCGCAGCCACTCGATACTGTACGAGATCATCATCGCGAACATGAAGAGAAGCGCGACGTATAACCCGTACTTGTCCCAGAATTTGCCAAAATCCATGACGTCACCCTTTCGTTATTAGGAAAAATTTAGCGGAGAACATCGGCCATCTCTGCCGCCGCAAGGTCGAGCAGGTGGTCGGGATTGGTGATGATCTTGATGGTGCACCCGGTCATCATCGCGTATGCCGCGGCGATCGACCGGTTGAACTCCTGGTGTTCTGCAATGGCGCGGGCGCCTTCCTTGTCGCGGGAACGCGTATCGTCGGTCAGGCGCCGCATGAGGATCTGGTCGTTATCGGTTTCAACAAGGACGATAATATCGGGCATGATCTCGCGGAGCACCCATTCCGGGAGCCCGGCAAGATAGCCTTTGGGGGTTTTTACCGATGCGTGCGTATCGATCATGACGTTCCCCGGGATCTTTGCGATCGCCTGGGCGGCCCGCTGCTGGAGCCTCTTCTGGTCGGCACGATCAAGCGTGCGCATCTGGTCGCGGTCCTGCACGAGCCCCTCGCTTTTGGCGACCTCAAACATGAAGGTACCAAAATTGATGGGCTGGTAGTCCACCCCTTCGCTTTTTAACTTCTGTAATGCCTCGTTGATGACCGTGGTCTTGCCGACACCCGGTACACCCGTGATGATGACCTTTTTTCCTGCCATTGCCTCTCACTTGCCTGCCAGCTACTCCTTGCCAAAGAATGTCCGCATGAACGGGTACATTTCCATGATCTGCTGGCTTGCTATCTCTTCATACAGCCGGTAGGTGATACTCACCGTCAGTAACAGCCCCGTACCGCTCACAGAGCCTATCACACCGAAGAGGTTTGCGACCACACTCAGGATACCGATGAACACACCGCCGATGATGGTGACACGGGGGATGTACCTGTCGAGGTACTTTTCCAGCACCTGCGGATTTCTCCGGTACCCGGGGATCGACATCCCGGAGAGCTGGATCTGCCGGGCGACATCCTTGGAATCGAGACCTGCGGTCTTGATCCAGAAGAGCGCGAAGATCGCACCCCCGACTACCATGAACGTGATATCGATGCCCATCCTTAAGAGAACTTCCCATGGCGCATGGCCGAGATCGGTCGTCCACCACATCCAGTCCGTTGGGCCGTTGATAGGCGCAGAGGAAGTACATCAGGCCGTTCTGCGGGGTCTGGTCCTTGAAGGTACCGAGGATGGTGATGCCGACGTTCGAGAGGAACATCCCTATCATCTGGATGTTTGCCTGGAGCACACGCACGAGAATCATCGGCAGGACACTTGCATAGATCAGTTTTACCGGGAACCTGGCCCGGGCACCCCTGACCTGGGCATGGGCAAGCGGGATCTCGATACGGGTGGATTCCACGTAAACGATGACGAGGAAGATGATGATGGTCGTGGCAAACGCCAGGAGATCCTTGCCGAAGTACTGGATGAAATTGGCGCCGTCAAGCAGGACGGCAAACAGGCGCGGGAAGAACCCGACCGGGTAAGCATCGCTGACTGGGAGCCAGTTGACAAAACCATTCACCAGCGCCTGCGAGATACCAGGCGATGATGAAGAGCCCGACACCGGAACCGATACCCCACTTGGTAACCACTTCATCCATAAAGACGACAAGAAGACCGCCGATACAGATCTGGATAAAGATCAACAGCGAGACCAGGAAAAGGTTTCCGCCAAAGAATTGTGCTGCGATTGCCGGATCGGGCTTCATGAACCCGCCGATGAGGTTCGGGGCAGCCTCGATCACAATCATGACGATGATGAGGATCTTCTGGAGACCCATGTAGATGACCTGTCCGCGGGCCTCACTCGTATCGATATGAAGGATATCGGCACCTTTTAAGAGCTGGAGCACGATGGATGCCGTGACGATCGGGCCGATACCGAGGTGCATGATCGAGCCGCTCGCACCGGCGAGCAGGGCACGCCAGTACATGAACACATCCTGAGAACTGGACGCCAGCCCGAATACCGGGATATTCGTGAGCGCGAAATACAGAATTAAAATACCCAGTGTCCACATCAGCTTGTTTTTGAAGTGGACATGCCCCTCCGGGCTCTTGACTGCGGGCATCGCAGCAAGAATGGGTTCCATTCGATCCAGCAGGTCTCCCATTATTTCACCAAAAAATTACTTTCTTAGTGGATCAGGCAACCTGCGCCTTTCCACCAGTCTTCTCGATTTTTGCCTTGGCCTGCTCGGAGAATGCCGCTGCGGTGATAGAGAGTTTCTTTGTCACCCGGCCGCTGCCCAGAATCTTTTCGATCCCGAGATCGGCAGCGTTGATGACAATGGTGTCTCCTTCCTGTTTGGCGATTCCCTGCGCGAGAAGCGAAGGTACGATCTGATCGATAATCCCGACATCCATTGCGGAAACGGTTACGGCAGGGTTATGGAAGAACCCGTTCTTTCCAAAGACCGGGCCTCCCATCTCCATGTACCACTTGACGAAGTGGTGGGCGTTGATGCCTGCGCGGCCCCTTCCGCCGCGGTTGCCTGCACCCCGGCGGTTCTTGTGGGTTCCGCCGCCGCATGTCCGCGTTCCGCGGTATTTTGAACGTTTGTTGGTTGGCATCTCTTCACCTCATCTTATAGAGGAGAGTATTGATCTCCTGACCATAATAGCCAAGCGCTCCACCCTGGACATGCGTGCGCTTCGTGGTCTTGTATCCCTTCCTGGGCGGGTGAAGCCGGAGAACCGGCTTGAGGCCCGGAATGTCGCGCAGACGGGACTCGCCTTTTGCGAGTGCCTGGGCGAACTCGACGATACCGGTGTAGGTCGAGTTGGACTTGACGTACTCGTCGGTTAAGGGTTCATCGCCGATAACACGGCCACGGGTAGAGAGCAGGGTCTCTAAGGTCGCTGCGTCCACTTCTCCGTAGGCAACGTAATCCTTGACCTTGCGGATCATCCCGAGGTACTCGGGGGTGTCCGGGACAAGCACGCAGTGGTTGATGTGGTGCAGACGGAGCATCTTTAACGTGTCTTTGATGTCCTTGCGCGTGTTGACCACGCCGCGGACCTGCACGACTGCGTACATCTTACTCCGACCTCCCTGACCGGATCATGTTGGTTTCTTTTAATGCGTTGAACGTTGCCTTGGCGAAGTTAATCGTCGTGCGGGTCTGTCCGCGCGCAAACGTCCATGCATCCTTGATCCCGGCGAGTTCGAGCACTTTCTTGCTGATATCACCGGTGACAAGTCCGATACCCTGCGGGGCGGGCTTGAGAGTTACCCGGACACTGCCGGCAGTTCCCTCGACTTCCCTTGGGATGGAGTGCATAACGTTGCACCCGCATTCCCAGCTGCCGCACCCGCGGCGCACCTTGATCAGGTTCATCTTGGCTTTTGTGATCGCTTTCTTGATCGCGTCGCCGACCTGGACGTCCTTGCCCTGGCCAAAGCCGATGTACCCGTTCCGGTTGCCGACAATAACGACGGCACGGAACTGGACACGGCGGCCCGAGTCGGTCATCCTCTGCATCATGGCGATGTCGAGAACCTCGTCTTCGAGGTCCGGGAGGAACATGTCCACGATCTCGGGTTCCTTGATCGGCCGGCCGCTCTCGAGGACCTGATCAATGCTCTTGATCTCCCCTGATGCGACCTGCTTGCCAAGACCGGTGACCGGGCGCCATTCTGCCTTTTCGTATGCCATTTACACCAGCTCCTTCTTTATGGCGGCTGCCACCTGCTCGACATTCTTGACGATATCGCCGGCGTTCTTATTGTAGGCTGCGATGTGCTCGCCCTTGAGCCGGTCTTCCGACGGGACAATCTCCTCGCCGTACGGGATCTCGAGGCCTGCGTCTACGGCACCTTTCAGCGCTGCAAAGACCCGTGCCCCGGGGGTTGCCCGGTTAAGTCCGATATCGAGGATTGCGCGTTCCTGCCCGGCCTTCTTTGCCTTTGCGGCAAAGAGCATGCCCGTAAGGTATGCTGCGGGGGTGTTCGCGGTCGCTCCCTTGTACCCGTATTTTTCAAGTTCGGCAGAGTTTGCCGCAACAAGTGTCTTGTCCCCGTCCATCTCTGCGATGACCAGCTGCACGATGATGTGCCGGTTGGTTCTTCGCACGACCATGCGGGGTGCATCGCCGACTACCAGGCGAGTTCGCTGGTAATAATCGGTCCTGCCTTCCCTCCGCCGGCGGAAGGCAACCAGATACCGTGATCCGTTCGCCATGTTACTTCATCCTCCCGGCGATGATTTCCATCTGGGCTTTCATGTGTGCGACGCTCCGGAACTGTCCGCCTGCTGCCTTGCGGTAGAGCACGCGGTAGAGGTGGGCATCAATTGTCTTTTCTTCGCGGAGTGCCACAAGGGCCTTCCTGATGGCGCGGATCTTCTGGATCCATGCCTGCTTGCTCGGAGTCCGTGCACCCTGTGCACCCTTCCGCTTCCCGGCGCCCTTACGGTGGCCGTACGCCCGCTGCGCGGTGCGCACGCGTGCCCGGCCGCGGCTGACGCCTTTTTTCTGGTGCGCCTTGATAACGCCGTCAGTGATGAGGCCGCGGAGGTCCTCGCGCGAGATGGCGTTCTCGATGTCGGAGAGACGCTCGGGGTCGAACCAGACGCGGTTGACACCGCATCTCATGATCGATGCTGCAAGGCGTTTCTGGCCGGATACATCAGTCATTCTTCTTCACCCCGGAGGACTTCTTCTTTGCACCGGTCTTGTCGGCCGGCTTCTTTTCGGGAACCGCTTTCTTTGCAGGGGATTTTGCCGCTTCCTTTGCCTTGGGCTTTGCTGCGGCCTTCTCCTCTTTCTTTACCGGCTCCTTTGCGGCAGGTTTTGCAGACTTGGAAGCTGCCTTGGCTGCCGGTTTCTTCTCTTCGGCGCTCTTCTTTCTGGCACCTTCTGCCTTGGCTGCGCCTTTCTTTGCCGGAGCCTCTTTCCTGGCTTCCTTGGTCTCCTTCTTCTCCTTTGCCGCTTCTTTTTTCTCTTCGGCAGGTTCCTCTTTTTTCACCGGTTCCTTGATGACCCTGGTATTGAGGATCTTAAAGCCAGCCTTTGCTGCCTTTTCCTGAAGGGCCTTGCGTTTGCGCCCGCCGACGCCGGCTGATATCCGGATCGCCTGGGTCTTTGCATCGAGGTTCTCGAGATCTTTTTCCGAGAAGACCATCACTTCAAAAAACCCGCTGGGGTGCATGCCGCGCACTGCAACCGGGCTTCCGTATCCCGGCTTGGGCAGTGCTCCTTTTGCCTTTCTCTGCTTCCGCTGTTTGTTGTGCAGCCCGCGGGGCTTTCTCCATGAATCGGAGAGCTGTGGTTTTGTACCAAACCCGTCGCGCTTGAAGACAGCGCTCTTCTCGGTGCGCACACGGATCAGTCGCTTGGTTTCCGTTGTCATTGTTGCTTTCAGCCCCTGTTAACCATATATATACCGTCCTGGAAAACCCGCGGGTCCCGGTAACGGATATGGGTTGCGTGTTCGATGTTTGCCGCAGTGTTGCCGACCAGTTCGCGGTCGATGCCGGTCAGGATGACCTCATCGTTTGCGATCTTGGCGGTTACGCCATCGGCGATATCTGCGTACCGCGCCTTCTTCTCGCCAAGGAAATTGGCGATCTCAAGGCGCTTTCCCTGCAGCTTGAGCTGGATCGGGAAGTGGCTGTAGACCACTTTCATGCGGTATTCGAATCCATCGGATACGCCGCGGCACATGTTCTTTGCATGCGCTTCGAAGGTTCCCACCATTGCGGTGATTGCCTTCCGGTCCGACTCGGTCGAAATGTGGATCTCCTTGTCGTCGCAGGTTACGGTTACCTGGGGGAACCGGACACTGCGCATCAGCTGGCCCTTGGGCCCTGTCACAGAGAGCTGCGTTCCCTCGAGCTTGACTTTCACGCCCGCAGGGATCTTGACTTTGCGTATTGTTGCCATAATTCGCATCTCCCTCTAGTAGACATACCCGAGCAGTTCGCCGCCGATGCCTTCCTGACGTGCCTGCACGTGCGACATAACGCCGTGGGAAGTCGAAAGGATCATAAGCCCGAAGTTCTTGCCGGGCAGGTACTGCTTCTCCCAGAATTCCATTTCAGCCAGCTGGACCGAGAAACGCGGGCAGATCGCACCGCATTTGTTGATCTTGCCGGTGAGGTGCACCTTGAGCTGGCCGCCGCGGCCGTCTTCGATGAACTCGAAGCCGGAAATGTAACCGGCATCCTGCATAATGCGCAGCATTGAGCCGAGGAGCTTGCTTGCGGGTTCGATGGTAACCTCGGACTTGCCGGTGTCGCCTGCGTTCTTTAACGCACTCATCCCGTCTGCGATGGTGTTTAATCGTGTCATCTTGCAGTCACTCCTTTAGTTCATCTTCTTAAAGCCCATCTTCTGTGCCCACTCACGGAAGCACTGACGGCAGAACATGATGTGGTACCGGCGGACAAGTCCCTGCTTGCGCCCGCACATCTTGCACTCGTTTGCACCGCGACCGTAGACTTTCTTCCTTTCGCCACCCATTTAGCGCACCTCCGCTGAGTATTCCTTCTTGAGGAACGCGATTGCATCCTCTTTTTTCACGCGCTGATTCTCGGGCAGTTTCTTCTGCTGCATTTTCCTGCGGGTGATCCTGATACCGTTCCTCTCCAGCACGACGTTGACGTCCATCCCGAAGATACCGATCTGCGGATCGTAGGACATGCCGGGGAAGTCCGTGTGTTCCTCGATACCAAACGAGAAGTTCCCGCTCTTGTCGAACTGACTCTCAAAAACCGTCTTGTTGACGATGTTTAAGGCAGTCTTGAGGAAATCCTCGGCCGGCTGGCCGCGGAGCGTGACCTTGCACCCGATAGGGGCGCCCTTCCTGATGGAGAACGCCGGCTGCGTCATCTTTGCGATGGTGCGGATCGGGGTCTGCTTGGTGATCGTCTTCATGATGTTCTCGGCCTTGACGAGCTTTTCACCGCTCTCACCGACACCCATGTGGACGACGACCTTGTCGATGTGGATTTCGCGCATTGCGGTCACTGCTCAAGCCCCCAGCTGGCCTTTGAAACGGTCTCTTTTCCGACCATGTATATATAGGGCGTGATCGTGTCGAAACGCTCTTTGGTCTTCTCGTCTTCGAGGATGACCTTGTTCGGGACGCTGCCCGGGGTCTTGATAATCTCGATGATACGGGCTACCTTGCCGGAGTGCCGGCCGCCGATGATGGTCGCCATGTTGCCTGCCGCGAACGGGTAGTGCTCGAGGATCTTGAAGCGGTCCTCGGGTTTGAGCGAGATGACGATCGAATCGTTGGACTTGTAGGTATTGTCGGCAATGATGTTTGCGCCGTATCTAAGGTTGAGCTGTACCTTGCCGCCGGGAACAACCGTCTTGTTCTCGATCTTGCAGAGCCTCATCTGGGCTGCTTCTGCATCGATCTCAACGGTCTTGTGCCGGCCCTTGAGGTCACGGAGCACCCGGAAGTACTTGCCGACCCGCGGGAGGGCGATGACATCGAAGATGCCGATGCCCATCTTGGGGTCACGACACGGCTTGCCGTTGATGACGACATCCTTCTGCTTGAGGATCTGCTTGACTTCCTTCATGGTGCGGGCAAGGCCCTGCTGGTCACGAAGCCAGACTGCGACCGGCATCGCGTTTGCATTGTGCGGGCCGGGCGAGGTCTTTGCCACGAATGTCGTGGTCTTCTTCGTGATGTGCCAGGAGTCAGGCGCGTTAAGCCTCTTTAAATGATCTGACATTACTCCTTACCCCCGAGTTTTTCAGCGCGGCGCTTGTCGTCGAGCTTGAGCTTGGTGATTTCCACTTTAGATGCATCGATCGGACGCGGGACTTCGGTGCCGTCGACCTTGGTCGAGGTAACACCGTGGACGAGGAGTTTCGAGCTGCCGGTGTCGACACCGTCAACAACCCCTTCTTCGCCAACATGGTCGCCGCGGGTGATCTTCACCGTGTCTCCCTTGATAACGCGCAGGGTCTTTTTCGTGTATTTCTCCTTGAGCGCGTCCGAGAGGGGTGCGTTGAGGAACTTCGACCGCATGTGTGCGGGTGCATCGTACCGCGCCTTTCTCTGCTTGCGCGGCTGTGAACTTGCTACTCTTACCATATGCCTTGCACCTCACACAATGATCGTTGCCATGGAGCCGAGCTTCGGGTAACGTTCTGCCACTTCACGGGCAACCGGTCCCTTGATCTCTGTTCCCTTGGGTTCGTTCTTTTCATCCACAACGACAACGGCGTTGTCATCGAAAGAAACCCGGAGCCCGTTGGGGCGGCGCATTTCCTTCTTTGCGCGGATGACAACAGCCCGGACGAGCTTCTTTCTCATGTCGGGCGTTCCCTTTTTCACGGTCACGGTCGCGATATCGCCAAGGCCCATCTTGGGCTGGCGCCGGCGGACACCGTGGTATCCGAAGACCGAGACGATTTGGACGACCCGTGCACCGGTGTTGTCGGCACAGGTGAGCTTGGTTCCGGTCGCAAGCGCTCTCGGCGTCTTGGACTGCTTTGCCTTCATGGCTGCTCAACCTCGACAACAACGTACGTCGTGCTCTTCGAGAGCGGTCTGCATTCAGCAATCTTCACGAGATCCCCTACTTTCGCCTGAATGCAGGGGGGGTTGTGGGCGTGGATCTTGGAGATGCGCTTCTCGTACCGGTTATACTTCCGGACGTAGTGCAGGTAATCCCGGGCGACCACGACCGTTCCCATCATCTTGTCGCTCACGACCTTACCGGTGATCACCTGGCCGCGCACCGGTAAAGTGCCGTGGAACGGACAATTAACATCCTTGCACTCCTCTTTTGGAGGCTGGACGTTCAATCCAATGTTTTGTGCCATTATGGTATCCTCTTGATGTGTTATGCTCGCTTGAGCCTCTTTTCAGGTGCCAGAATTAGTGCGGACCCATGTATCTCAACAAGGCTGTTGTCGGGCAGGCGGGACCGGAATATGCTCCCGTTTTTCGGGACCTTTTTTATTCCGGTCTCTGTCTGCAGGACAACGAGGTTCCTTGTCTCATCGATGATACGTCCGCTCATTCCTCCCTGTGAGGGGTTGCTGGCTCCTGCTACCAGAACGTCAAGGCCGATAAGCTCGTGCCGTGCGACGTTCTGGCAGGAGATCATACGCGGCTCCTGCGGTTCTTCTCGGTCATCAGGCGGGCAATGGTACGGCGGAGTTCACGGATGTGGCCGGGGTTCTCTGTTGCACCACCGGCGCTGACCTTGCCATAATGCTGGACAAGTTCCATCTGGAGTTTTCCCATTTGTTCCTGCAGTTCGACATCCGTGAGCTGCTGGACATCGTGTGCTCTCAGGATTGCCATTTACTGCACCCCTTCTTCGATATCGTCGGGAAGTGCCGGCTCTTCTGTGTCAGCGGCTTCGGCCGGGGCGTCTGCCTTCTGGGCTGCCGGGCTCTTCTTTACCTGCTCGATCACCGCAAAGTGGTCGGGCATCTTTGCATCCGCGGGCACAATCTTGACCTGGACACCGATAACGCCGAGTTTCTTGATAGCAATCGCGTAGCCTTTCTCAACAATCGTGTTGCTTGGCTCACCGCAGTGCTTGATGTAGCCCTCGGTGAACTTCTGGGTTCGTGCACGGGCACCGGTCAGCTTGCCGGCAATCACGACTTCACAACCCAGCGCACCGGACTCCATGACCCGGCGCATGATGCTGGAACCTGCCTTACGGAAGTACCAGCCGCGTTCGAGCGCGTTTGCAAGCCGTTCAGCCATGATCTGGGCGTTGAAGCTGGGGTTCTGGACCTGCTGGACCTCGATCTGCGGGGACTCGACCCCGTAGTTCTGGGCCAGGTCCTGGGTCAGCTGGTGGACAAGCTTTGCCACCCTTGCCGATCACAATCCCCGGCTTTTCCGCAAAGATCGTAACCTGTGTGCCAAGGGGTGTGCGGGCAATATCCATGCCGCCGTAGCCGGCGCGCTTGAGTTCCTTAGTCAGGTACTTCTCGACGCGGGCCTTCCTTACGCCTTCAGCAATGAATTTTCGTTCGACTGCCATCTTTACGCCACCTCGCGTACGACAATCTCGATGTTCACGGTCTCCCTGACCTTGGCAGACGCCCTTCCCATTGCACGGGGGAAATATGCTTTCTGGGCGCGGCCGCGGTTTGCCGAAGCATGGATGATCTCCAGGTTCTCGGTGTCGAGACCGGAGTATTCCGCGTTCTTCTTGATTGATTCAAGGATCCGGATGTAAGCCTTTGAGGCCTTGACCGGGTAGCGTCCTGCATCCCAGTTACCGGGCAGGCCACGCTTGTGGGACACATTCCGGTTGAAGTGCCGGAACGGGAGTGCCTTCTTGAGCGCAACGACATCGGCAAGGTACTTGAGCGCATCGTTGACGCGCTGGTGCCGGATGAAGTCGGCGATCTCGATCGAGTGCTTGGGAGAGATGGAAAGCTCGTTTGCTTTGCCACGGGCGATGTTGTCGCCCTCAACCTTCTTAGAGTATGCAATGCGTGCCATATCCATCACTTCAGCGGTACGTACTTGCTGCCCCTCGTCGCACCGATACCGGCGGAACCGTGGGTGACCTTCTTTCTCGTGAGTGCGAATTCCCCGAGGTAGTGGAAGACTGACTCGGGCTGGAACTCGACTTTCACGAACTCCTTGCCGTTGTAGATCTCGATGCTCTTTCCGATCATTTCGGGCATCACGATCATTTCACGCAGGTGGGTCCGGACCTTTCTCGTCCCCTCCCCGGATCTTCTCAAGGAGCGTTTCTTCACCGCGGTTGAGGCCGCGGTTGAATTTCCGGCGTGCGCGGGCTGGCATCAGCGGGATGAGTTCGCTTAAGCCCATTGCCTTGAGCTCGTCGATCTTATGCCCGCGGTAGGTGAACTCTTCGCGCCGTCTGGGCATTCTCTTCTGGGTTTTCTTTGGTGCTGCCATCTAAAGCTCACTTCCTGCTTCTGCCTGTCTGGCGTGCTGCTACATGACCGACCGTACGGCCTGGAGACGTACCCCGGGCAATGGTCTTCGGGCGTCCCGGGTGCTGGTGTCCACCGCCACCGAACGGGTGGTCGATGACGTTCATTGCTACACCACGGACACGCGGCCAGTTCGACGCAGTGTTCTTCATCTTGTGCGACTTGTTACCGGCCTTCACAAACGGTTTTTCCACACGGCCGCCACCGGCGACAATCCCGATGGTTGCACGGCAGCGCGCATTAAACCACTTGGTCTTGCCGCTGGGCATCCGCACACCGACGCGGTCGCCGATCTTATCGACAACGACTGCCTGGACCCCGGTCGAGCGGACAAACTTGCCAGCCGTCGTTGGGGCGAGACTCGATGTTGCAGATAGTAAGATCCTGTCGGGATACTCTGGAGCGGGAGCGTGTTCCCGTTCTTTACCTCGACATCGGTTCCCCAGGAAACGACTTCGCCGATACCGACACCCTCAGTAACCAGCATGTAGACCTTTGAGCTGTCCTCAAGCTGGACACGGGCAATCGGGGCGTTTCGTGCCGGATCGTGTTCGATATCGATGATCGTGCCGGTGATAGTCTTGGAGCCATCGCCAACGTGCTTTAACTCTGCCTTGTACCGGTGGGATGGGGCGCGATAGGTCGGGCCTCCCCTGCCACGGTTCTGAGTAGTAATTCGATGTCCCATGTTCCCCACCTTACATGATGCCAAGCCGGCTCAGGATTTCCTCGGCGGCTTTCTCGTTCTCGAAGCTCACGACGGCTTTCTTCTCGCCATGCATGGTCATGATCGTGCGGACCTGCTTGACCTTCTGGTCGAATGCCTTCTCGATGTCACGCTTGATGTCCTGCTTGGTTGCCTTCCGGTCAACGAGGAACTGGATCTTGTTCTCGTTTTCCAGGGAAACCATGGCCTTTTCTGTGACAAACGGGTGCTTTAGGGTAGACATTTACCTTCCCTCCAGACGGGTAACCGCACTCTCGGTCCAGACCGTCAGGCGTCCTGCCTGCATGCCCGGGGCGAGGTGTTCGACATTGAGCTGGTCGACGGTGACGACATCCACACCGGCAAGGTTGCGTGCGGCGCGGAATTCGGGACCGGAGGTGACAATAAGCAGGCTCTTTCTCTGCCTGTACCGGCGGCCGCGGAGCTTGCCCCGGCCTGCGCGGACCTTCCTGCTGTCCTTTGCCTTCTCGATGTCCGCATAGACACCTGCGCTCGTCAGTGCAGAGATAACGTCCTGCGTGCGGGCGAGGGTCTCGAACTTGTCCTCGAAGATGCACGGGACTGCGCCTTCAAAGAGATGTCCCCTGCTGTTGAGAAGCTCCGGAACGATGCTTGCTGCAACCGCGGACCGGAATGCCTTCTGTTTCTCCTTTGCGTTGATCTCTTTTACGAGCACCTTTGCAGTCATCGGCGGGTGGGCTTCACGTCCGCCTTTTGCCTGCGGGACTTTTGCTGCACGGGAACCGTTCTTGAGACGGGGAACGTGCGATGCACCGCGGCCGCTTCCCCAGCCGACTGCTGACGAGCAGATGCCGGCATACGGGTATGAGCCGTGCGGCTGCCTGCGGGTGCTCTGGAGTGCAAGGACTGCCTTCTTGATCAGATCGGGGCGGTACTCTTCGGAGAACATGACCGGGAGCTCGATCTCCTTTGCCACTCCTCCATCAATCTTCTTGACCTGCGCTTTCATCTCTGATCACCCCTGCTTGCTCTGGACGCTCACAAACTGGATCGCGGGCGACCGTACCGTGTGTTCTCCCTGGCGGATTGCCGGGCGGATACGGATCAGTCTCTTTGCCGGGCCGGGAACCGAACCCTTGACAATGACATACCCGTTTCTGAGGACACCGTAGTTGAGGAAACCTCCTGCCGGGGTAATCTCCGCACCGTTCTCGCCAATCTTTAATATGCGCTTGTTGAATTCCGTGCGCTGCTGGTATCCCATCTGGCCGCTCTGCGGAACTTCCCAGCGGATGTGGTGGGGGTTCCATGGACCGAGAGTACCGACGTGGCGCTCCTTGCCGCCAACAGAGTGTTTCCTCTTACGGAGGGTAACGCCCCAGCGCTTGACCGGCCCTTGTGTTCCCTTACCGATGGTAATTGCAGTGATATCGGCATACTGGCCGATCTGCATGACGCTGCTGAGCTGGACATCTTTTCCCAGGAGCCCGAGCGCGAACTCGTACTGCTTTGCAACGTCTCCCCCGGCAACCTTGATCTCCATGAGATCGGGCACCTTTTTGGGGACGCCGCTGATGGTGGCAGGCTGGGTGTATGCAAGAGCGTAAATCTCAACAACGGTACCTGCGGCAACCGCGTCGGCAAGTTTCTTCTTTGCCGCACTACTGTCGTAGTTCTTCGGGACCGTTATACGGCGGGCAAGCTGGTTGTCCAGCGGTTCTGCCCAGAGTTCTGTGAATGCATGCTTGCCGTAGGTGTCCTGCGAGTAGGCCCTTACCGCGGCAATCTTCATGGTCGGGACCTCGATAACGGTCACCGGCACCATGATCTCCTTGCCTTCAGTCGGACTGTCCTTGTGGTCATCCACCATGAGAACATGCGTCATCCCCACTTTATAGCCGGCAAAGCCAAGCAGTGCCGGTGCGCCGGTGTGCTGGGGCCATGCTTTGTATTTGGGTATGGGGCTCTGTGCACGCTTCCGTGGGCTGAATGCCAGCGAGCCTCGGCGTGGTCTGTTTATCTTTGGCATGTGTCAATCAATCCTTTTCATTCGTGTTTTTTTTCGAAATTTTGCGTGACACGAACTTTTCAAAGATGATTCCGAGACTGAAGTGATATCACGTGCCTGTCTTGGTAAGCCAACACGCGACCGCCATGAGGGAAAACTACCGGAACCGGTAATTGTCCCTTTGTCGGTACACCGTTATATCCTGGGACGAGACACTTGTGTGCCTCATTCCCGGATATTTTCGGCTATTGCTTTTTTCGCGAAAGAAGACCCTGACATTGACGCATCCCCGGGTATTCCGGGGAACAGGCTCGTTTTTTTATGAAAACGTCCACCCATGCGTCACGGTCAGATCCCACTTTGTCAGCCCGTTGTGACGGATCACAACTCCTTCTCGGGATCCCCCGCATATTTCTGCGGGGTCACCAATCGGGGAATATCCTTACGGCAGGATCGTACCTGTGTCGTTTCCGGTCCGGTCCCGGCCGCTGTATCCACCCAGTATTGGGGCGATATACGGGGATACTCCCATATCGGCTTCCTTAAATATTAACCAAAAAAGCATATATATCTATGCCCTTGCCACGGGGCACAAAAAGCATTTCGGGATCCCGCACTATCGTGCCGGATCCTGCACAAGAATATTATCCGAAATAGATCTCGCCGTCATCGGTAATATAGATCTGCACGTCCTCGCAGATGCACCGGGCCTTGTACGACTGCGGGCGGGACTCGCGCAGCCGGTTGATGAGGGAGAATCGTATCGTACTTCACTTTGATCTTTGCTTTCTCCGCTTCGGCAAAGATCATCCCCGGGACCTCAAAGAGATCGGTACCGGAGGGGAATGGTGCAAAGGTGTGTTGCATCGAGAGTATACAAAAATTCCAGCGTCTCCTTTGCCCGCCGGATATTCTCCATGGCGGACTTTTCGATCGTGCAGACATTGGCCTTTGAGGTCTTGATGATGTCTGCGATCTGCTGCTGGGTCATCCCCTGTTTGCGGTACCGGAGCACTTCCCGCTGTCTGTCGGTGAGCAGACCATCTTTCATAATATCCATTCCACCCCCTTGATTTAAACACTTTTCGTTAACACTCCCTTTTATGACCGGGAGTTCCCAGGCTGACCCGAGGATCCTTTCGTTCCCGACTTTGGACGAAAAGAAAATAAAAAACGGCCGGCCACGCACCGGGGGTCTAGGGTGATCCTGTCGGAAAGTACTGTACGGCAAAAAACCGATCTGCCGGCGTAAAAAATGATTTCAAAATGTTTATAAGAATACCGGGTCATAATAACGTGCTATAAAACAAATAGAGGTGAAATTTTCAATGGTTGTTAAAGTAGGCGTAGCCAAGTTAGGCAATATTGCAAGTGGTGTAATGGCAGAACTGCTCCTCGACGAGAGGGCAGACCGTGAGGACATGCAGACCTTCATGGCGACCAGCGGAACAAAACTCGAGCCGGCAGATGTCGATCCGTGTCGTATCCAACCTGAAGGCATACAAGCCGGACTTCTGTATTGTCGTCTCCCCGAACGGTGTTCTTCCCGGCCCGACCGGTGCCCGCGAGCAGCTCGCGGCAGCAGGTATCCCGACGATTATCATTACCGATGATGTAACCACGAAGAAGGAGTGGGAAGGCGTCAAGGCCAGCAAGTTTGGGTACATCATCATGAAGGCAGACTCGATGATCGGTGCACGCCGCGAGTTCCTCGACCCCGTCGAGATGGCCGACTACAACGGTAACCTCGTCAAAGTTCTGGCAATGACCGGTGCATTCCGCAAACTTCAGGTCGCACTCGACAAGTCATCGACCAGGTCAAGGCTGGAAAGAGCGGCGAGGACAATCGAGCTCCCCAAGATCATCATGACAACTGACAAGGCTGTTGATGGCGAATTTACCAACCCCTACGCGCTCGCAAAGGCACGCGCCGCCCACGAGATTGCCATGGCAGTTGCAGGCCAGAATGTCAAGGGCTGCTTCATGACCAAGGAATGGGAGAAGTACATCCCGATCGTTGCAAGCGCTCACGAAATGATGAGGCATGCTGCACAGCTCTGTGACGAGGCACGCGAGCTCGAGAAGGCAGGAGACTGCATCCTGCGCCAGGCCCACAAGAAGGATGGTATGCTCGTCCGCAAGACCAAACTCGTTGCAAAATTTGACTAAATCAATCTTTTTTTTTTTATTTTTTAAGAATAATGGATTGGTGCCTTGTCCAAGAGAAGGCTCCGATCGCACCGGGAGAACTTTGGCGGAAAACCGCATAGGCAGGATGACGGAAAATTTCCTTCACGAGGGCAAGACTACGGTAATTCCTCACTTCGGTAATACCGACCCAGTTCCTCAGGAAGAGTCAGGATGATCGGCTCCATGTGGAGACGCTCCATGAATGCCTGTATCGCTCGTTGAGAGGGGATTCGGGTTGATTCCGGGAGATAAGCGAACAAAATGCCGAGAACTCCCCGTCTTTCTTCCCGGCACAATAGATTGCCATATTGAACGCCTGCGTCCCGAGTTTCCGGTAGAGCGAGATGACCTTTTACTATCCCCTCGGCAAGAGTATCGGTATAACTCTCCAGCTCGTCCAGCCGTACGCAGGGAAGGATCCCCCCGAACCTCGCGTTCCCCTATCGGCACCGCATGCGCAGACCAGGGATCTCGTCACCAAAGAGATACCGGTCCGATGACCGGTCCTGCTCCCTTACGGCATCCCAGTACGATCCACCGGTTTTTTCCCGAAAGAGCATTCCTGCGGAAAGGTATCGCTCAACGAGCCACGAGGGACGGGTATCGCAGATTCCCTGCATATGGGGATGGACGATGCTCGCCCCGGCAGAAGGCAGGTAATTCCAGTTGATCGAGGGATATCCCTCAAACCGGAGGAGCGATGCGATCTGGCCGCGGAGCGCATCGGCTATCTGCTGCCGGGAAAATTCAGGTACCGCATGCGCCCGGGTGATCACCGTCACGGTGTGCCATGCCGCAAAAGGAAACATGTTGGGAAACGTGATGCTTTCCCCGACAAGGATGCGCTTCCCGTCGGGAAATACCGGGGTGATGGAAAAGACATTCTGTTCGCAGAACGGACAATTTGCCGGTTCATCGGGAAGCACCAGGGGCTGGTCGATATGGCGCTTGACCCGCTCGGGACTGATCCGGCACCGTAATCCGGTATAATGCTCCTCCCGGTACTGCAGGATACCGCGCCCGGTGTTGACATCGACTGAACTGAACATATCCCTACAGGAATAGAAGATCCGTCAGGCAGATAGACATTTGCACAGGGTATCATTTCCGTACATTATTCAGGGACGGGACTTACTTCGGACACTTTAAAAAAGAAAAAATTTGTTTGTCTGCCTTTGCCCTTTTTAAGGGCAGTTATCGGCGGTAATTGGAGCAGATTCACGGATCTGCTTATACGACATACTTGCCGAGCAGGCGGATAGATGTGGTCATGTCGGGACCGAGTGGTGAACCGAAGATGATCTGGGTGACGCCGGCCTTGGTGAGGTCGTCGCACTTTGCCTTGACCATTTCAGGGGTACCTGCAATGGTGAATGCATCGATCTCCTTGTCACCGACAAGCTCGCCGACCGATTTGAAGTCGAACTTTCCGAGTGCTGCCTTGATCTTCGCGACATTGTCGAGGTCAAGACCGTGGCGGGTGAGCAGCTCGGGCGGGGAGCCTGCGGCAATGAATGCGGCAACGATCTTTGCTGCGTTGCGGGCCTTCTTTTCGCTCTTGTCGATGGACATGGCGGTGTATGCACCGATATCAAAGTTCTTCTTCCCGACGGATTCCGTTGCCTTCTTGATGATCGGGATAGCGACGTGGAAGTCCTTGGGGTTGGATGCGTTGATCAGTGCACCGTCACCGATCTTTCCGGCGAGCTCGAGGACCTTGGGGCCCTGTGCGCCGATGTAGATCGGAACGCCCTTCTTCTTGTCGGGGAGGGTGACACCGGTCAGCTTTGCACCGTCGTAGTCGAAGTACTTCAGGCCGGCCTTGCCAACCTGTTCGCCGGCACAAAGCTTCCGGATCTGGATGACTGCCTCTTCGAGGTGGGCAACCGGCTTCTCGCCGTGGATTGCGATCTTCGGGAGGGTTGAAAGGTCACCGGGGCCGATACCGAGAGTTGCACGGCCATCAGAGATCTCGTTCAAGGTACAGAAGAACGAGGCCATTGCGGCCGGAGTGTCGGTAAAGGAGTTCATGATGCCCGGGCCCATCTTGATTGTGGTGGTGGCCTGTGCAACAGCGGCGAGCACCGCATAAGCAGTGCCTGTTGTTGTAGTGGTTTGTGATCCACGCAAAGTCAATATCCTTGGATTCAGCAAGTTTGCAGAAGTTGACAACCTGCTTTACATTGACATTTCCTGGTACGAATTCGATTCCGTATGTCAAGGCTTGTTCACCTCATGGAGTATTACCGTCCACGCATTTAAATAAATTATTATTTAATTCTGGGCTCTGGAGCCCCTCCGCACGAATCGGGGGCTGATTTTTCGTTTTTGGGACGGGCAATACAAAAAAAAACCGGCAAATCCGGGATAAACGCAGGAAGATTACCGGATTCAAACACTGATTTTTGGACTGCTGGTTTTTTTTAAAAAGACTGCGGAGAAAAACCGGTCAAAAATATTTTCCTTGAGGTGGTTTTCGGTACACATTTTTAGCAAACAATATCCTATAAGATATTGAAGATCAGAGGAGAATATATACGGTGGAATATCAGGCAGGGAACCCGGTACGGGTTCCGGTACGGGCGTGAAGGATGAGGATACTTGCGATTGGCCTTGGAGGTGCCGGCTGCCGGATAGCGGATGCACTCTATGCCAACGACAGGAAGAGCAGTAAGGTAACCTGCGTCCAAGCACTTGCGGTGGATACGGACAGCGAAACGCTCGCTCGTCTCCGGGCACTGCCCGAGCAGGCACGGATCGGGTTCGAACCGCTGGACGCAGACCTCCCGCTGGGAAGTGGCGTAGCCCGACAATCTGGTGTCGATATCGCAGAGATAATGGCCCATATCCAGAACCGGGAAGGTGAGGAACCCGATGCGTTCATGGTCTGCTGCGGTCTTGGAGGGAGCCTGACGGATGCCGTGCCCAAATTGATTACGGCGCTTAAAGGATCGGTCACGGTTCCGGTCTTTGGCCTTATCACTCTCCCTGCGCTTGCCGAGGGCGAGAAAAGATCGGCAAAAGCCGCCGACGATGTCGAACAGATCGCACCGCTGCTTGACGGAACCATCCTCTTTGATAACGAAACGTGGCTGAAAAAGATCGCCCACCGTCGGGACAAGATCGTTGCCGAAATGAACAACGATAAGGGATTTTTAGGTTTTGGCAAGAACGCCCCGAAAATGACGCCGCAGGAAGTCACCGATCGGTTGCTCAACCAGAACATCATCCGCCGGATCAGCCTCATCCTGCGGGCCGGTGAATTCCGGGCTGACGGTGGGATCGATCTTGCTGAAGTCGTGATGGATTCAAGCGAGGTGCTCAATACCATCAAAGGGATGGGTTTTGTTGCCATAGGATATTCAGGTCGAGCACCTCAAACACAGCCCGCTGGCATTTCTCTCCAAACTGCGATCACCGGATAATGCTGAAGAACAGAGAAAAAGTGCCGAACGGATCATCGAACTGGCAAAACAGGCGATCTACCAGGAAGTCTCCGTGCCCTGCGATATGACCAGCGCTGCAAAGGCGCTCATTCCTCGTTGCCGGTCCCTTCCCACGAGATCTCGATGAAAGGGTTCATGACGGTCAGGAAATGGATCGACCGCAGCATTGCAGGGATGGAGACACGTTCCGGGCGATTACCCCGGTCACGAACTCGAACTATGTAGCAATCATCGTTGTTTTAAGCGGCCTCCAGAACATCCCGCGGGTCACCTGAGTTACAGGATATCCGCGACCAGTACCGGTACGGTTCTGTCCGAAGGGCCCCTCTGGCTGAATCCAGCCTGCCACCGGAGACCCTCCAGCAGGCATCTGCTGTACTCCCTGAGTTTTATTCCGATACGGGCAGCAGCATTGTACGGGACGATCGTATGGATCTTCCCAAAGAAAAACCGCAAAGACAGCGCTACGAACCGCAGCAGGCGACCCCTGAAAGCATGCCGGTTTATGAAGAAGTCCCGTTGCGGCCGGTAAGGCAGATCCCTTCGGCAGGGTACCAGGAAGCGGCGCCGGTGGGACGATATGCGCGGGGCCACACGGATGAGGTTTCTATCAGAGAAGAGGCGCCCCATCCCCGTACTGATATGCCAGGGCCACGTTACCATAATACCCCGGCTCGTGTTGTGGATGAACCCGACCACGAAATCCCACAAAAAAAGGAGGCATATCCCCAGAAAGGCATAAGCCCGGAAAGGGAAACAGCCGTTTGCCCGGCCGCCATCTGCAAGAAGCGGCAGGGTATCGAATCCCGAACGGATCGCATGGGACCTGCAGAAAAAGCGGGAACAGGTAAGGCATACGCCATCCGTGCACAGCGAAAGCGCTTCCGCGGTTAAGCCTGTTGCACCGGTGGTCACGGAAGCGCCGAAAAAGAAGATCGTCATCCGGAAATCCACGGTAAAATCAGTGGCACACGAGCCCGCTTGCCCCGCCCGATCCTGTTGTCGTACAGGAAAAGCGGACGGTCATCAGGATACGAAAGAAAGAACCGAAAACAGAAGAGTACGTGGACCGGAGCGAGCCGACAGAACCGACCGAGGTCCTTACATCAGGAAGAACTCGAACCGGTAACGGAACCGGAATACCTTCACAGACGCGACCTATCGATGAAGAGGTAAGTACTTCCCTCAAGGATCGGATGAAACCTTCACGTGACGATATGTTTCCTGGGAAAAGCCATCACAAAAAAGGAAATCCTGAAAACAAAAGACGCCTCGCTTCTCCATACCGATATCGGTACAAAGAAAACAAAGACACCATCTCCCGAAGAAACCTACAGTAGACAGTCCGCGGACAGCAGACCCCAAAGAAAAGAAGCCCAGGAAGCCCTCCTCACAGGGCAACGATATTACCTGGGTCAGCGATTGATATCTATCACTTTTGAAAGCGAGATATTCCCGGCGCCGATCTCCGTGTGGATATCGAGACCCTGCTCAACGCAGCTGCCGATATGGTTGAGACCGCTGTAAGCAACAATCGATAACCGGTACGGGTTGTCCGGCAGGTTATAAACCTGGTTGCCCATCGCTACCGGAAAGACAAAACCGCAATCGTTCATCTGCTTTATTGTCTGTTCAACTTCGCTCTGGGCGGAACAGGGAACCTCACGGACATTAGCAAGAGCGATCCCGGTCTTTGTCTGGGTAAACGCCGTAATCGAGGTCAGTCCCGAGGATATAAAAAGTTCCAGCGGATCGATGGTGGTTCCCCGGTACCCAATCAGATCGCGGAAACCCTGGGGCACACCGTTTTCAATCTCCAGCCGTCCGCCGTATGCCATCTCAACGGGAATCCCGTTCCGCTGGAAAACCCCGTCCATCGTGATGCTGCACAGCGTGATCACGCCGACGCAGTCCGGTGGCACCCGGGGATCGCGGTCAATGATCCGGTACGAATTGAAAAAACCGCACCCGGCCTTTATCACGGCATCGAACGCCCCGAGCGCCTTATCGACGTTCTCCTCCGGAACGATCGAGAGGTTATAGGCAACATCACCGGTCCCGGTCGCGGGATCGAAGGTACTCCGGTACGCCAGGCGCTCGAGTTTTGAGATGATAAAGCCGATACGGTTATCGACAAGGGCATGGTCGGTCTCCTGAAGGCCGGCTGTAGTCAGGATCCGGCCCTGGTTCCCGATCTTTCTCGGTAAACCCCATCGAGTCCAGGTAACTGAGATAATACTGGACGGCCCGGTCGCTCAACACAAAACCCCGGTCTGCCATCAGTTCGGAGAGCCGTTTTGCACCCACCGGCTCCCGGTGCTTCCTTTAAGATGCGCAGGATCTCGATGTACTTCCTCTCGGTCCGAATCATAGTCCTTTTGCCTCCACCACACCAATGCTGTCCTGGTACCGCCCGTTATACCCTTCCCCGCCATTCCGCACTTCGTGCAGGATCATCTGGACGATCCGTTCGGACGCATGCAGTTCGATATCTTCCGGTCCCATATTGGTAAGACAGAGGGTGAGCTGCCCCCGAAAACCCGGATCGACAAAACCCGCTCCCATCAGTACGCCCCGTCGCCCAAACGACGAACGGCAGCGAAGAGTACCCGCGACATCTGACGGTAGTTCCACACGTTCCCTGCTCGGCACAAGAGTACAGGAGCCACGGACCAGCCGGATATCCTCTGCTGCACGGAGATCGTAGGAAGCCGGCTGCTGGCACTCCGCAGCGTACGGCTCAATAACCAGTTTTTCCTGTACGCCGTCGATATGAATCCTGCGGACAATCTCCTGGGCAGAGAGAATCATTCACTAAACTATCGGTAGAGAATACTTAATATCTTTTGATAAAGAAATGTTGGAGGAAGGATCCATGGGGTAGAGGATATCCTCTTGGGCTTCGAACCCAAGGACGCGGGTTCGATTCCCGCTGGGTCCGCTGTTCTTTTTTATAATTGCAGATGTCGGAGAAGCTGGCTTTTACGGTATCACTAAAACGTGAGAGAAAAGGAAAAAATCAGATCTCGTCACGCCTTCCCGAGGAGTGGTGGGCTGCTCTCCGGCCCACAATCCGAAGGATGATAATAATGATAATGACGACAAGGATGCCCAACCCTATCATGGCAAGGAATCCCAGGTCAATATTCTTTTCAAGCGTGATCGTAAGGGGCGACGTTGTGTTCCCGATAGACACCGTCTGCTGGATGGATTTGGCACGGTACCCATCGGCAGTCACGGTAATATTATAGGGAGTGCCGTAGACCATCTGGATATCCAGCTGCCCGCGCGTATCCGTTGTCCCGACCGATGCTCCGTTTAAAATGACCGTTGCACCGCCAATATTTTTCTGATCGCTGTCCTGGACATAGATCGTCTGGCTCACAGTAGAGAGGGACAACACCACCGGGAATTCACTGGACTCGTTTACTATCGTGATCGTCTGGGTAACCGGGGAATACCCGCTCTTTTGCACGACAATCGTGTAACTGCCGGGAGTCATGCTCGAAAGCATTGCACGGCCATAAGAATTACTGGTTGCCACAACTGCGTTGTCGATAGAGATTTCCGCTCCGTTCACCGGCTGTTTGTTTATATCATAGACAAAGACAAACGCACCGACCGGCACCGAGGTTAATTCGACAGCATCCACAGCTTCGCTCGAACTTATAGTCTTGAGCTGGTTAACCGCCTGGTAGCCGTCTTTTTTAATTTCGATGGAAAGTGACTTTCCCCTGCTTAACGTGGTTGTCAGGATCCCCCGGGAATCCGTGGTTCCTAAAGCACTGAATCCACACTGATGCTGGCACCGGGTATGGCCTTATGGGTGGTTTTGTCCGTTACGACAAACGAATACTGGTTGCTTGACAACAGCCAGTACTGTACATCCTGATCTTTCGAAGCCATCTCGATGGAATCGCTGCGGGGCTGGTAATTGGACGCTGATATATTGAGGCCATAATAGGTATAGGCGGTTGTCGCGAATGTTGCCGCACCGGATGAATCTGATGTCTTTGTCTGGGAGGAATTCTGTGAAACCAACTCCAGAGTCGCCCCGGAAACCGGCTGAAGCGTATTCGAATCGTACAATATGACATTGAGGGCGAGGGTCCTTCTCACCAACGTAACGGAAAGGGACGTAACATTACCACTGACGGCCTTTGACCAGTCGTCATAACCGTCCATGGAGATGCGCAGGTTGAGATCGCCCTGGCCGGACTGGAGCAGGAACTGACCGGCGGTATTGGTCATACCGACGTTTGCACCGCTCAGGTATACGGTAGCATGGGGAACAGTAGTGTTGTCTATACTGTCCTGCACCGTGATCAGCAGGTTCGTTGCCTGTACTGCACCGCAGAGCGCGACAAGGCATAGCAGCACAAAAAGGAAACGAAATCGATGATGATACATACTAAAATATCCCTTCCTGCTCGTATTTTATCCCATCGGTTCCTCATTACTGCCCTTTTCTTACATTTCCGAGAGGGATGGCACCCGGTCGAGAAGCATACCCTCGACAATCACCGGCATAAGGTGGCGACCTTCCTCAATTGCCTTCTGGAGCCTCCACTCACGGTCCGCATAGATCGTAAAGAGAGGTTCACCGGCCTTGAGAAGTGTTCCTTTCTTTGCGTGGAGAAGGATCCCCGCTCCGCGGTCGTGGGGAGCACCCGCCATTCGTGCAAGCGTGATAAGGGAGGTGTTATTCATCTCTATGACATAGCCGGACGCAGGGGAATTTATCACGAACTGATGCTCCCCTGGTACGATATCCTCTGATTTGACGTTAGGGTCACCACCCTGGATTTCAATGATCTGCCGGAACTTCTCCAGAGCCTTGCCTTTGGAAAGGATATCCTGTGCCATCTGGGCACCGGATCCCCGCGCAGCCTTACCGGACATTTCAAGGGCAATCCCGGCAAGCGATACGCTCTTCTGGATAAACGAGTTGGGCTCGGATGCACCTTCCAGCACGCGGAGAGCCTCCCTGACTTCAAGGTTTGGCCCGATGCTGTGACCGACCGGAATATCGCCGTAGGTCAGTGCGCATTCGACTTTCATGCCCAGGCGATCGCCGAGTTCGATGAACTCGCGGGCCAGTTTCCTGCCGTCCTGCATGGTAGCAACCTTGGTATGGCTGCCCACCGGGATATCGATAACCACCAGGTTTGCGCCAACGGCAAATTTCTTTGCCATAACGCTCGCGAGCATCTGACCCCGGGCATCGATCTTGAAGGGGTATTCCTGAAGGATGATGCGGTCGTCTGCCGGGGCGATATTCGTCGCACCGCCCCAGACGATGGTACCCCCGACTTTTTCTGTCATTTCCTGGACTTCGCGGGCGGAAAACTCGACGTTTGCGAGCACTTCCATAAGGTCTGCGGTTCCGCCGGCCCCGGTGATTGCACGGGAGCTGGTTTTGGGGATCTTAAGGCCACTCGCAGCAATGATGGGGACGACAACAAGGGAGATTTTGTTGCCCGGCACGCCGCCAATCGAATGCTTGTCAACGATGGGCCGTGAGGCAAACTTGATCTGCTCCCCGGTTTCTACCATGGCACGGGTCAGGTGCTCCACCTCGTCCATATCGAGCGGGTTGATATAAGATGCCGTGATAAAGGCAGTCAGTTCCGCTGCAGAGATATCGTCATTGACCACGTCTTTTATGATCGTCAGGGTCTCGTCTTTTGTGAGCCGGCCCCCATCCATCTTCTTCTTAATAAAATCAAGCGATGCCGGACGATCGGCTTCCCGGATTTCTACTTCCTCGTCTTCCGCAAGGGATAGGCGTTCGTTTGTACTTCGGTATATTCCGGCATTTCCCTGCCCGGCAAGCGTAGATGTTGTCGTTACAACAGCTGTTGTAGCAATCCCGTTTTTCGGGTTGATCACCTGGACCCGGTCGCCATCCAGCACCCCGATGCTTCGGGCATCGACACGGTTAAGCAGCACTCCACGGCGAGTTGCAATGTCGAGAATCTTAATTTTAAATTTCATGAAGAGGCTCCATTCCTCGGGAAAAACCCGTGTATAGTGAGGATATGGATCGTTCAGGCTAAAAAAACGTCCGAATGTGAAACGACCAAACGTTAGTGACGATGCAACGATCCACTCGTTGAATGATAATTGTAGAATTTACGAGAGAACAGATACAAAAAAGAAAAATTTAGATTTTAGTTCAGTGCTTGCGCACGACAAGGAGTGCAACTGCACCGAGACCAATCAGGGCAACCAGTGCACCAAAGCCCGGCTGTGTCGGGGTCTTGGTGGGGGTTGCAGTTGCGACAGGTGTCGAAACTGTGGTCTGAACTGGTGCAGTGGTGACTGCTGTTGCTGTTACGGTCGGGGTAGCGGTTACGGGCTGTGCCTCGAGAACGTTGAACAGTGCAGTACCGGTTGCGTCCTGCAGGACTGCAGATGCCTTTACAAGGTACTCGTCGGGCTTGAACGTGGATGCGTCAACATCGAACGAGATCTTGTTGAGGCCGCTGTCACCCTTCGTGACTTTCACGGTGCCGGTTGCGCCGCTGAACTCACCGCTCTGGCTCTTCTGAGTCGGCTGGAATGATGATGAATAGACCTCTACGAGAACTTCGTCGTCAACTGCGAGGTTGGTCGTTGCAGTGATGGTGAACTTGTCACCGACATGCCTGTCGCCAACAGCGTCGACGTTAATGACCGGGTTCTCGATGAGGATCTGGAGCTTGGTGTAGGTATCATCGACATTTGCGTCGTTGATAGCTTCAATCAGTGCCTCTGCTGCATCGGAGCCCTGGAGACTGTTTGCACCGCTGAGCTTAAAGTCCTCTGATGGGGGCCTTAGTGGCATCGCTCTGATCTAATGTCGCAACATCAGTAGCCGTGTTTATACCGGTTACAGGGGATGTACCAAGGTTACCACCAGTCAGCACGGTCGGATATACATCAAACCGGTTGTTCTGCATGGGGTGCTGAGCAACGATGAAGTACTGTCCTGCATAGAGGTCCTTTGTACTCTCTTTCTTGATCTCGTACGAGAACGAACCGTCGGAGTTCACCGACTGGGTTGCAATGTTTGCATAGTTCTTGCCGAGGATCCAGACCATGACACCCGGTGAGGGCTGACCCTGTGCGGGTACCGGTGATGTAGACGGCGTCACCCTGTGCAACAGTCGACTGAGAAGCAGTTGCGCTGATGAACGGCTTCTTGACGATGATAGAAACCGTGCCGTATGCTACCTTGGAAAGCTGGTCTGCAGAGCTGGATGACGGCTGGCTGGTTGCATAGACCGTGTAGGTACCTGCATCAAGTGCAATACTTGCAGTTCCCCACTTGTAGCTCCACGTGTTGTCACCCTGAACTGCGGCCTGAACTAACAGGTTCGTGTTGGGGACGGTGTTACCACCGGGCAGCGCGTTGGCAGATGCTCTTGGGTTGAGATCGGCAGGTGCCATTGCGGAACCGTATGCACCCAGGTTCGGGCCTGTGATGAACAGGTAGGTAGTCTGGGACTCGGTGTTGGTACCGGAGAACTTGACCTCTTCGCCGAGGTAGTAGCTCTGGTCGCCGGCGGCTACAATCGTGACTGCGCCCTTCTCAACCTTTACATCGACCTCGTCGCTCTTGTATCCGGTTGAAGAACCGAAGAACTGTTCGACACGGATCGTGTATTTCTGGGCCTTGGTCCAGTTGGTAGTAGTGAATGCAACGGTCCTTGTACCTGACTGGCTCATGGTTACATTTGCGTACAGGAGAGTACCGTTCGAAGCATACAGGCAGTTACCGGCGATCTTGCCGCTGGTATCCTGAACGATGTTCAGTCCACCGCCATTCTGGTATGCGTAGTTACCGTTGATCTTCGATGCATTGACTGCATCGCTAACGATGGTTCTGTCGTAACCGTTTATATTACCGACAATGGGGTCGAATGTGACTCCTGCCTGGCCCGATGCAATCATCGGGGGCTGGTCATCGTAAGCGCCACCCATGGTGCTGACGCCTTTGATCCACACGTGGTAGACTGCATTCGGCTTGCCGGTGATGGTTACCGAGAACTGCTTGCTGCGGACGACAGAGTCCTTGTTTGCCTCGATCTTAACCGTGTTGGACACGATGGTGACCGTCTGGGTCTCTGCAACTGTCTTACCGGTGTATGATGCACCGCCAGACTTGTAGTTGTCGAACATACCGTTCATGTAGGACTCTGCGTAGACCTGGTAGGTACCTGCCGGGTATGCCTGCTGACCGTTGATGTCAAGTGCACCGGTAGACCAGTTCATACCGACACTTCCGACCTTAGATCCACCATTGAGGGCGTTGACAAAGAACTGTCCGTTTGTCGGACCGAGCTTAGTCAGGGAAACATTTGCAGAGGCAGCAGTTGCTGTTGCACCCTGGGGAATTGCCCACAGGTTAGTAAGAGTGTTGCCCGAGTCAGTCTTTACCTTAACATCAAGGTACCAGCTTGAATCATTGGCATTCCCATCTAACCTCACGGTGTTATACCCGGTCTCGTTATTCAGAGTACGCAGGTTGTTGTTGTTGATTACCGCGTACATGTTATTATCAATCCGGAAAGTCAGGTTTTCTCCCTGAATAACAGACTGACCATTTACATTCAGTGCCTGGTCCGCATCCCAGATAACAACGGCAAGGCTCGGGTCCTGAAGCGTAAACACAGCGGCGGGCTGGTTACCGTCGTAAACCGCATGACCGTTACCGTCAGTCAGGTACCAGGTACCCGTGGACTGGAAGGACGAGGGCAGGATATACATGTTCTGCATGTTTGCCCTGGTATCTACGGAATAGGTCGGGCTTGTGGAGTTAATCTGAGCTGCTGATGCCCACCATCCGAGAACCGAATAGGTAGGAGAAAGCGTAGAATCTGCAGCTACGCCGGATCCCACATTCAGAGCACGGGTAATGTTGAGACCCTGCTCACCATAGTAAACAGTTGCACCTGCATTGATAGTCGAATTGACCGAGTAGAAGGTTGCCGATACCGGCATTACTGCTACAAGGACAAGTGCGACCAGAGCAACCAGTGCAATGGTTAATCGCTTAGTCATTCGTTTTCCTCCAAAGTATACATCATACATTTCAAGCCGAAGAACCGTTTCGACATTTGCCGAATAACGATTCTACGAGCCCCATACTCCGTTTAAACGGAATATGGAGGAATATTTGTAAAACTGCCAATATATCCTTTGTGGTTGATTTTGTTTACCCATCAGAGCGAGAGATTGCCTTGATTTTTCAATCTGACATAAATTCGGGCAGCACTTCGCTTCCCGGAATCGACACCGGGTTACGAACAGGATTCCCGATCCTCTTTAAAGACTTAGTCGATTTCGCGCAGTGATCTTAATCTGAGGATACGAGAGATAATGTAAAGAATCTCTGCGAACATTACCTATATAGTATTCTAAGAAAACGGCCGCAAAAGGGCCGCCCCTTTTGCTATATTATATACTATTTTTTGAGCATACGCCCTCCATAATTACCACAATATTTCAAGTATGTCTTTAATTCACCTACCCAAATTGGCAACACATATATTATCCCGGCACCAACGCTAGTCTCATGAGAGTGATCCGGGCTCCTGCAATCGGACGGGCACATGAACTGGTCGTAAAGATGATCCTGGAGAAAGGATGGCTCCTCCAGACCGAAGATAATGAGGCGACCGTGGAGTTCGAGGAAATCGCACTTCAGGTAGATACTCCGCTTGCCGGACCGCTCGTAAGCCCCCACTCCCGCTTCCAGCAGAGATTTGTCGAGAAATATGCTTCTGACCTGCTTAACGGCTCGAAGGCATCGTTCGAGTACGATTACCACGGCAGGCTCTTTGACTGGGGTGAGCGCCTCACGGTAAACGGGGAGCCTGTGCATGTCGACCAGATCGAATATATTACAGAGAAACTCCGACAGTCCCCGGTCAGTCGCCGGGCCATCGCCATCACGTGGAACCCGGTCATCGATGAGAAACTCGATGACTGTCCCTGCCTCCAGCTCGTGCAGTGCGTGCTCCGTGACGGGAAACTTGCGATGCGGGTGATCTTCCGGAGCAACGACATGCTCACCGCGGCCGGGGCGAACATGTACGCCCTTGTCCAGCTCCAGAAGTCCATTGCCGACAAGCTCGGCGTACCATGCGGGACCTACACCCACATCTCGCTCGTGCCGCACATCTACTATCTCCGGGACATGAACGATATCGAACCGTTCTGCGGGAAAGGCGAGTTTATCCAGCCAGTTATGGAAGTCTGCCGTGCCTGCGGCAGGTGCCCCCGGGCAAAGACTATCTAATGGACCGAAAAGCCGTCACTTTAATTAAGCAACAGCGGCAAAAAGTATGAGGCAATATAGCCCGGTAGTGTAGCGGTCAATCATGCGAGACTCTGGATCTCGCGACAGCAGTTCGAATCTGCTCCGGGCTACTCTTTTGTTCGTGAGATTCTGGCAGACCGTAAGGTCTCTGCTGCGTGCGTAACCAGGATTGCCGGGCAAACGTATCCGGGAAAAATTTTCGGGCCGTACTGTTTTTTGCCAAAAAAAGATCCGCGAAAAAAATTTCGGCCGAAACATTTTTGGAATTTTCAGATTTCAATCCAAGAAATTTTGGGCCGGCCAACTTTCAACCGGAATTTTTTTAGGTTTTTCAAATTTCAAACCGTAAAAAATTCCCGAAAATTCAGATCACGGGAGATCGAATCGTGACAGGTCTACGAAGGGGATGTGAGTTAGTTACCTAACTAACACCTTTTTTTTCCAGATTTCGCGCCAACTTTTTTTGGATTTTTCAACTTTCATTCCAAAAATTTTCCGGTTTTTCAAATTTCGAGCCGAAAATTTTTCCGCCCGAAAACTTTCAACCCGAAAAAATGTGGGCCAAAAAAATTTCAGTGAGAGCGTGCCGGGCCCGATCGGTCGTACAAAATTTTATACCGAATCATACACTCCGTCAGTGAAGTGGATATTGAAAGGGTGGTTTCCCGTGCTTTGTGGGGATCGTCCGGAAATTTTTAGCCGGAGAAACTTTCGCGCCCAAAAAAACCCGACAATCCGGATTTTCACACGTAAAATATCTGACACTATCGAAAAAAGTCGCGGCACTCTCTCATGCAATAATCGCCGACAGGATACATCCGATAAAGATCGCGCCGAACGTCCCCGCCCCGCCAATGCTGACCTGCGGCACTTCGAGATCGCCTACATGGGGCAGGTGGGCGAGATTGGCCCCCAGCAGGATGCCAAAGACTGCACTCACAAACGCAATAACCCCCGCAGTGAGCCCAAGTCCCTGCGCAAACAGGATACCGCAGAGAAGAGCAGTGAGGCCCGGGACAAACAAGGGGACACGGAGCCCCAGTCCCAGTACCGGCCGGGTCGTTACGTAGGCTATCGCAGCTACAACCAGGATTGCTGCCGCCACCTGAAGGTACAGCGTATCCCCTGCCATGACGGAGGAAGCACGGTACAGCAGCCAGCAGGCCATCGCCACCGGGATGATCGCCCCACCGAGATTCACCGCAATCGAAGTCTCCCACATCCCGCCAACTTCGGTCGGGGTAAACGCGTCAGGGAACTGCCCCGCTTCGCCATGCGGCATCCGGATCGTTTCCTTGCGGACCTTCCAGACCGGTATGTTCACAAGACTGCAGATAAGGATCAGGATAACAAGGGCAGTTGCGGTGAGCCACGACAGGCCGACAAGGTTTGTGAACGCACTGCCCACAAGGCCCAGGAACAGGAGAGGTACAACGATGACAACAAGCCCGATGATGACCAGCAGTGCGATGAGGGTCAGGGGACTTGCAGAATAAACGCGAATATCGGATGGCATGGTGATCCCGAATGGTTATTTTTCACAGATAATGGCCGCGTGATCCAGATGGTACGGAGCGAGCCATGTACTCTCAACTATTGTGAGACCGGCAGAGATGAGGATATCGAGCGTGTCCCGAAAGACTTCGGCAGGCTCTTTCCTGATATCCACGCTCCGGGTCTTGAGCATGAGGACGAGGTGCCCGCCTTTTTTCAAAAATATGCAGTTCCTGAGCGCAATCGCGGCCTGGTCCGGCTGGGCCACATCCTGGTAGAGAAGGTCGACCTCCTCTACAATCATTGCGTACTGCTCCGGGCAGGATGCATCGGCAAGGATCGGCATTACGTTTTTGCGCCGGCGGGCCACTTCGAGCAGGTCCTGCATGGGGCGCGGCGCGAACTCAACAGCGTAGACCACTTCCGTGTAATCGGCTACGTGGGAAACGGTGGTCCCGTTTGCGGCACCAAGGTAGAGAACCTTCATATCCGGTGACAGTTCAATGCCTTTTCCCACAAGATACAGGGCCGCGAGCTTGCTCCGGTACGGGTCCCAGACCCGGTACCCTTCAAGCATCCGCTCGTTATAGACTCCTCCTTCACCTTTCGAAACGAGCACATCGCCTATACGGATCATGGCTGGCTGCCTCCTTCCCCACCGGTGTCAGGTGTTCCCGCCCGGTCGATACGGGCCTGCGCCTCTTCAAGGAATGCCGGCTCGGCATGGCCGCGGTAGTAATCGATCCTCGCGGCAATTGCAAGCTTTGCGGCAAGCACCCGGGCGACCCTGCCCCTCACTTCACGCGGGGCATTGTGCACCCGCCGGTGCTGGAAGATAATCCCGTGTTTCGGGGCAGGAGCATGAGTCCGAATATGCGCAAAAAGGGCGGTCCGGGCACCGAGCACCTGGATGGCGCTTCCCGGGAGCCGCGAGAGTTCCTTTAAGCCCCCCGCACATGAGAGAAGCCGGGCGGCAACAAGCCCGCCGATGAGCGCACTCGTATTGGGCATCACCCCGCATGCCCGGGCCGAGACTTCCTTTGCCAGAGCAGTCCGGGCCTCGGCAAGACCCGCAATCTCCTGTGCGACCCGGTTGAGCGCACCGCCCCCGCCGCGCTCACGGCTCCGTTCCGCAATAGAACGGACAAGCACGTGCGCCGGGGTCCTGCGATACTTGCGGGAGAACGAGGGGTGCCGGATCTGGTACCAGTCCGCAACCCGTTCCGAGAGGAGGTTTGTCACCGTGTCCATCTCGTCGAGCGTCCGCACCATCTGGAGGAGTTCGATGTCTCCTGAAGCGTACCGCTCCCGGATCCCCTGCTCCGAACCCGCAATGCAGATTTTCTGGAGGAGGGCAAGGTATTCCGCACGTTCGCGGCAGACCCCGCAGGCTACTGCCTCCTCCCAATCAAGCGGAATAAAATTGTCCATGCTGATCCGGCTCTCCTTTACACGGCGGGCATACGCGGCGGCGTCACCGGTAAACGGGGTGCATTTCCCCCCATCAATGTCGCCGAACCAGCAGGACTGCATGGTACAGATGTGGGGGGCGCACGGCTAAAAAAGGTGGCCCGCAGAGAGGGCTGAACGACTGGCCATCAGATCCATGCAACGCCAAACGAGTACAGGATGACCGGGACCATGATGGCGCCCATGCAGTAGACACGGGAGACATTTATCATGTGGGGCACGAGCCCGAGGACAGTAGCAAGGACAAGAATAAGGATCCCGAACGGCCCGGTGAGGAGAATGCACAGGCCCACGACAAAGAGGATCACCGCCCGGTTGAGCAGGGTGCCGTTGATCCCGTTGAGCCATCCCGCGGAACGGGAGAGGGCAACGGTGACGACATAAGCGAGACATGCTGCAAGGACGCCGATCACCATCAGTTCGCTCATGGACGGGAGCGGCAGCTCGGCGAGCGCGACCATCACGCCGTTTCTGGTCCTCGAAAGTGCATAGAACGCGGCAAGGCCGATGAAGGCATTTGCCGTGTTTGCCGCGCTCGTGGCAAGGATATAGGCCCGGCGGTCCTTCTCGTACCCGATCACCGATGCAAGAGCCCCGTTTGCGGTGGCGGTCGAGAGGCCCGGCAGCCACCCGACAGCGATGCCGGCAAGGGTGCCGAGCACCGAGCTCTTCACGACCGTTTTATTCTCCACCCGGAGGCCCCGGAACTGCTGGGCGGGCAGCCGGCCCTGCGCAGCAACGAGCAGGACGGAGATCCCGAAGAGACCTGCAAGGAGCGGCATGAGCACAGCAGTGGTCCCCCCAAGAGTATGCCAGCAGAGGAAATCGTACCTCAGGGCAAACGTACCGAGCAGGCCCGATACGGCAAAGATTGCAAGCGCCCACCCGGGCGATTCGCTCATAACGATCATGTAGCCGATGACGGCAATGATCAGGATCCCGATGCCCCAGTCGAAGTACGGCTGGAGGGCGGGCAGGAAGACAAAGCAGAGCACCGAGAGCGGGACGGCGATGATGATCGCGCAGGCGCTCCCGAGGGCAGCGATCCTCACGGCTTCCTCGCCGTTTCCTTCCAGACATAGGGCATGCGCCGGGAGAACGGCAAGCGAGGTGTCCGCATCGGGGATTCCAAGAAAGGTAGAAGGGACGCACTCGACAAAGGTATGCGTGATCAGGGCGGCAAAGAGGGTTCCGGCGAGCGCGAGCGGCCCGAGCACGGCAAGGAGGAGGGCCTGCGCACCGAGCAGGATCCCCGCGAGCGTGTTCGCATGGACGCCAGGAATAAGACCGCTCGCGGTGCCGAGGAGTACCCCGAAAAGCACCCCGATTGCGATCTCGATCATATCAGAATGTACAGGAGAATGGACATAAATCAACCGAAATGCATATCCTCTTAACATCCGGGGGTGAAAAATCCACCAATGAAGATCGCAGTCACGCGCCTTGCCGGGAAAGAAGAACGGGATGCGGCACGGTGCGCAGCGTTTGGCCATGCCTGCTACAGCGTCCACCCGCTTCGTTCCGAGATAGAGAAAGATGCGGTTGATGCATTTATCGCGGCAACGAAAAACGGCGACTTCGACTGCATCTTTTTCACGAGCGCCCTCCCCGCGAAGATCGTGGCACCGCTCCTCGTAAACCCCCCGAGAGTGATTGCAATTGGCCCCGAGACTGCACGGGAACTCGAACGGTGCGGGATCGCATCCGAGACCCTGCCCGGGTTCTACTCGCGCGATTTTGTTCCGTATCTCGGGGAATGGATTAAAGGAAAAACTATCGGCCTGCCCCGTGCCGATGTCCCGAATGCTCCCCTCATCAGCGCAATCGAAGCGGCTGGCGGCATTGCCAAGGAATTCCGCTGCTACCGGCTCGTGCCCACAAACGAACCGCTCGATCTCTCGCGGGCCGATGCCATCCTCTTTACGAGCGCGATGTCGTATAAAAAAGCGGTCTGGACTCCCCGCTGTGACCTGCTGGTAATGGCCATAGGCGAGGTCACGGCCAACGCGATGCGATGCGGCGGGACGTTCCCCGATATCGTGGGGGACGGGTCGCTTGAAGGAACGCTTGCAGCGCTCAATGAATACCGGGGAAAGACACGGATAGTGCGATGACGACACCTGAAATACAGGACCAGACAGAGGGATCACGGGCTGTGCCGCTCTGGCACGGGGCCGGCATTGTCGTGATCGACAAGCCACGGGGCCCCTCAAGCCACGAGGTTGCTGCGTGGGTGGGAAAGATGCTCGGCTGCCAGGTGGGCCACGCGGGTACGCTCGATCCGCAGGTCTCGGGCATCCTTCTGGTGATGCTCGGGAACGCCGTACGCCTCGCCCCGCTGCTCTTAAAACACGACAAGGAATATGTCTGCCTGATGCGGCTCCACAAGGAGGTGGACCGGAAGCGGATTGATGAGATTGCCACGGAGTTCACCGGCCGGATCTACCAGCGCCCGCCCCGAAGGAGCGCCGTCAAGCGCCTGCTGCGCATCCGCACCATCAAAAAACTGGAGATCCTCGGGGTAGATGGTCGGCTCGTGCTTTTCAAGGTCGAATGCGATGCGGGCACCTACATCCGCTCCCTCTGCCACCACATGGGCCTTGCTCTCGGGACCGGGGCGCACATGCAGGAGCTGCGCCGGACCCGCTCAGGAGTGTTCGACGAGAGCACCATGCACACACTCCACGATCTCCAGGATGCGTGCGCTGCGGTGGGTGCAGGAGACCGCCGGCCCCTGGAATCCATGATCGTTTCTGTCGATGCCGCGGTTCCCGATCTCCCTGCCGTGGTTGTGCGCGGGACCGCGGTCGATGCGCTCTGTCACGGCGCGGCCCTTGCAGGTGTTGGGGTCCTGCGCTGCGATGAATTCAGGAAAGACCAGATCGTCGCCGTCATTACGGAGAAAAAGGAGTTCGTCGGCCTCGGGAAAGCACTTGCCCCGTCAGCCGGCTGGAAACCCGGGGCGACGGGTCTCTTTATCGCCATGACCACGGTATTCATGGCACCCGGCACCTACCCGCAGGGCTGGAAAAAACACTGTCGGCAAAAAGCCATACCCACCCCCGCGAAAGGATAGGCTTAAAAAATATATCCGGCAAATACATGAGATACACTTTTTGCTGAGGTAGTCTAGCGGTAGGGCGCAGGCCTGGAAAGCCTGTGGTGCGAAAGTGCCTCGGGAGTTCAAATCTCCCCCCTCAGCGTATTGTTGTTTTCGCAGTTTTCCTGATCCTGTTTTGGTTTATCACAACGGCCCATAGTGTCATCCCCTCTATCAGGGCCCCCAGGTCCCCCTGCTCACATTCTAATGGAGGGGGGTGGGGGGCACCCTCCCCCCCATAAATATGAGACCCCACCCCCTGCCCCCGGCCGCGTTCTTCTTTCAGGGCACAACGTCTTCGACGGAAGTTTTCTAAAAAAACCATTCAACTAGCGCTAAAATGGGGGAGGGGGTACCCCCTCTTAGGATCTTTGGGCCTATGGGGGGGTATGGGGGGAGGGGGGTCCCGCATATAGCTAAAAGGGAACCCCCCCTTGGTTCAAAAAAAGGAAAGCCGGTCAGGCCCGTGCTGTCCGCAAGGGCGTCCCGGTATAGAGCGTGATTTCTCCTGAAACCGGCCCGGCGCGCCCGTTTATGGCTTGCCGGCTGCCCTGCCCAGCTCAAAGGCTTTTGCGTTGACTGCGACCGTCTTTGGCGGAACGAGTTTTTTGACCGCTTCGAGCAGGGATTCGGCTTTCAGGGGGATCGACCACGATGCCGCCCCAAGAATCACCACGTTCTGCGCAAGGGCGCTTCCCGCTTCAACGGCAATCCGGTCGGCATCGATTAGGCAGGGAGTAAATCTTGCCAGCTGTGCTGCTATCTCATCCTCCTTCGGTGCTGCGATCTTCTGGTGAAGACCGAAGTCGGGAGGACCATGTGATGGTTGACCACCATCTTTCCGCCCTCCTTGAGGTAATGGGAATACCGCAGTGCTTCGAGCAGATCAAAGGAGACGAGGAGATCTGCGGTACCGGGCACGATCAGCGGGCCGAACTCGCCGTCGATCCTGATATGGGTCTCGACCGAACCGCCGCGCTGGGCCATGCCATGGGTCTCGGCACCCTTCACGTGCCGGCCCTCCAGGAGGCAGGCTTCGCCGAGGATGTTTGAGGCAAGGATGGTCCCCTGCCCCCCGATCCCGACAATCAGGATATCGAAGCTCTTCTTCATTTCCGTCCCTCCCGAGAAATCGCCCCGGCAGGACAGATCCGGGCGCAGACCGCACACCCGCTGCACAGATCGTTGATCCGCGCTTTTTCATCTACAAACTCAATCGCCGGGCAGCCGAACCGGACGCAGGTGCCGCAGCCCGTGCAGAGGTCCGGGTTGACCGCATACCGGCCGCGTTTGACACCAGCGCGGCGCGCCACGATCACACACATCTGCTTTGCTATGATCACCTTGACGCCCTTTTTGGCCTTGGCTGCTTCAAGTACACGGAGCATCCCGGTCATATCGTAGGGGTCAACCGTTTCGACAAACGTCGCCCCGCAGGCGCGGCAAAGGGCATCAAGGGAAATCGGGGGGGTCTCGACACCCGTTGCAGTCAGGCCGGTGTTCGGGTTGGGCTGGTGCCCGGTCATCGCCGTGATCCGGTTGTCGAGGATTACCACGGTCATGTTCGCACCGTTGTACACCGCGTTCATGAGCCCCTGCACTCCCGTGTGCAGGAAGGTCGAATCGCCGATAGTGCAGACCACCTCATGCGTTGCATCGGCATGGGCAAGTCCGCTCCCGACCGTGATCGAGGCCCCCATGCAGATCGTAGGTATCTACGGCCCCGAGCTGGAGGCCGAGCGTATAGCACCCGATATCGCTCGGGTAGACTGCGGACTCCTTGAAAGACCTTCTTCATTGCATAGAAGGCGGCCCGGTGGTGGCAGCCGGCGCAGAGGATGGGCGGCCGGGGAGGGAGGTTCGGCACCGGTTCTTTTGCGGCAAACGGGTTTTCCTTTAAAAACCCGGCCTTTACCATGACCGAAGCTACGATGGCCGGGTTGAGCTCGCCTTCGTACGGGCGCGTACCCGTTGATCTTCCCAAAGACCGGCACGCACCCGGCAACCTGCCGGACTGCCTCCTCGACCACAGGAGCGAGTTCCTCGATCACCAGGATCTTCTCGTGCTTCTTTGCAAACTCCCCGAGCCATTCCTCATCGATCGGGTATGCCCCGATCTTCGCAAACGAGACTCCCTCGGGTAGGAGTTCCTGCACATACGAGGCACCGATCCCGCTTGCAATCACCGCAGTTTTTCCCGCGACAGTAGGCATGGTTTAACCCAGTTCCACGAGGCGCTTTTTTAAGGCAGGCTGCTTCTCGTTGAGTTTCTTGTGGAGAACCCGGGTATGGGCGGGGATTACCACGTACTGCCGGGGGTCCTTGTGGAACTCACCTTTCCGGGTGTTGGGAACAACTGCACCGAAGGCCCACATCGCCCTTCGAGTGGCAGATCCGGGTCGTGGGGCGGAAAAGCACCGGCAGGCTGAATTCCTCGGAGATCGCAAACGCGGCAGGGATCATGTCGTGCGCTTCCTGCACGCCCGCGGGATCGAGGCAGGGGAGCCGGGCAAAGTGGGCATAGCAGCGGGTGTCCTGCTCGTTCTGGGAACTGTGCGCGAACGGGTCATCGGCGCTCAGGATCACAAACCCGCCAGTGACACCGGTATAGGCGCTGGTCATGAGCGGGTCGGCTGCAACGTTGAGGCCCACATGCTTCATGGTGCAGATGGCACGAAGCCCGCACCATGCAGCAGCGAGCGCATTTTCAAGCGCGACTTTTTCGTTGACCGACCATTCCACATGATACGCGGGGTCTTTTTGTAGCACGGAGTGCATCGACAACCTCCGATGACGGGGTACCGGGGTACCCGCTGACAAAACCGATGCCCGATTCGAGGCACGCGTGGGCGATTGCCTCATTCCCGAGAAGATACTGCCGTTCCATGATCCCTGATCCTGTAAACATCTATTTTTTTATCGCCGCGCCGTATAGCATTATCCTGTTCGTACCTGCGCCCAGCGGGGACATTCACAAACCTATAAAAACTCCAATGGAATATCTAATAAGGTAAATTTCAGGCAATCCTTTTGGGCCCGTAGCATAGCCCGGTGGTGCGCCCGGCTGATAACCGGGAGGTCATGCGTTCGAATCGCATCGGGCCCACTCGCTCCTTTTAAACATTTTAAAATAGTCTTTTGTCCCTACAGGAGGGCATGGAGAAAAAGCATATCCTCCTTCTTGCCATCGGTGCCGTCTGCTGCGTCATCCTCTTTTTTATTAACGTCTATCTCGGTGCCACCGGTGCAATTATTCTTGCAGCCCTTGCCATGTCGGTGCTGATCATGGAAGATTCCCGGGTGCTCCCGGAGATTACGATAGAACTCGGAGACGATGCAAAGAAGATCCGGGTAAAAAACGAGGGCAATGCAGCCGGCTTACGAGATTCCATGTCGCCGTTGTCCCGCTCGATATCGAGTTCGATCTGCCCGAACTCGCGGCCGATACCGCATACGACTACCCGCTTCCCCATATGATAGACGAGGCAAAAGCGGTTGTTTCGTTTCGCGCAAAGACCGACGGCGCACAGACAAGCCGGACATTTCCCCTGTCTGCGCTCGGGAAAAACGGGGACGACCTGCTAAAACCGATGTTTCCCCTCTTCAAGTGGAAATAAAAAAAGTTATTTTTCGGCAGCCGGGGCTGCAAAGATATAGGCAATCACTTTTTCGAGGGCATCGATGAGGTCCTTTTCTGCCTCGGAGTAATCGCGCACCGGCCTTGTACAGCATGAACATGATATCGTACCCGTATTCGTCAAGGGCGGTCTTCGGGTCGATGGGGTTGAGATACGAGTCCGTGAAAAAGCCGTCGCTGCTGTACATCAGTTCGAAAAACTGACCCTTGCCGGAGAGGACACAGAACTGGTCGGAGATCTTCTTTGACGGGTCGTCGGGCCGGAACTGGCGCGGGTTCGGCCTTTCCGAGGATGATCATCTTGTCGGGATAATACCGGGTATCGTAGAGCTCGTTTTTTGTGTCCTGCTTGCCGCTCATGAGCAGATCGAGCCCGACAGACTCGACAACGGGCTTTGCCATGACGGCCATGCGCCCCAGCATTTCCGCATCATGCTTCCTGACGGTCTCTGCAAGCGGCGCGTCCTTCTTTTTCATCTCTTCGATCTTTTCCATGATCCGGGTAAAGCCGGTCTCGATCTCGTCCATCTGGTATCTCCTCGTTATTCTGGCGTAAAACAAGAATAGGTGTTATTTACGCTATAAATCATTCGTCATGTGGTGTATCCCGCACCCGCCGACCTATAAAGAAATATTTCCGGTCCCGGGTGAGGATAACAGCATGATGCGACCCGACCGACAGGTCTTCGCCGATGACAACACCGGTATAGGTATCCGTCCGGGCCATGACCGAGCCCGGCCGGAGCTTCTCGGCCACCATGCAGGAGACCGTTGTCCCCACCAGGGGCTGGTTTGTCCGGGAATACTGCTCTTCTGCATACGCATTTAAGGCCCGGGACCGATCTTTCTTGACCGAATCGGGAAAATCCTTCTCGGGAAACGGCCCGGTGAAGGGGCGCATTGAGTACCGCGTAACGTTGACCTTGGCGGGCCGAACCCTCCCGATGAGGGAAAGGGACCGGGAAAAATCCTCGTTGTTTCCCCGGGAAAGCCGACGATGAAATCGGTTGCGATACTGATATCCGGATACCGTGCGCGGAACGCCGCGACAATGTCCTCGAACCCCTGTACGGTATAGCCCCGCCCCATCTTTTCGAGGATGCGATCCGACCCGGACTGGACCGGGAGATGCAGGAACCGGAAGATCCGGGTGCCGGCAAATGCGTCTACGAGGTCATCAAGAACCGGGAGCACGGTCGCCGGGTTCATCATCCCGATTCGGATCCGGTAATCCCCGGGGATATTGCCGACCGCAGAAAGGAGCGCAGGGAGAGATGTACCGCTGTCGCGGCCGTAGGCGCTGACATCCTGTGCCGTCAGCTGGATCTCACAAGCCCCCGCGGCGACAAAGGCCCGGGTCTTTTCCACGATCTCGCGTTCCGGGAAACTGACAAGCGGGCCCCGGGCCCTTGCGCGTAATACAGTAGGTGCAGTGGCCGAGGCAGCCCTGCGCTACCTGGACAATCCCGATCCCCCCGGGGGCGACGGTCCTGACGGAGAGGTAGGCCTCGCGGATGGCGTCCGGGGGATAACAACGGGAGAGCATACGGAGAAGATCGCTTCGCGCTGGACAAGCGGCATGCAGCCGGTAACGTAGAGTTCCTTGTCCCGCAGGAGGGAGAGGCGCCGGAGCATGCGGCGCTCGGTCGGGCCGACTACCGTGCAGGTATTGACGATCACCGCATCGGCCTCATCGGGAGATCCGACAACACTGCTTCCGATGTGGCGAAGCACCTCGACGAGGTTTGCCGTGTCCCCGAAATTATATGCACACCCGTAGGTCTCGATATACACCCGCTTTCCCGCTAATGGCGCAAAAATGCGTTCCGGATCTGTCGGGGATTTCCCGGGCCGGGGCAGTTTCCATGATCGTTTCACTATTTTCTGGGCAACAAAAGCAGTTAAAGATCGGTAAGCGGGTTCCCGGTTATCCCACGGGGCCTTTTTGGGTAACCATTAATCCATGGTACCGATAACCTGATCACCATGTTACGCATCGGGCTGCTGGGATGCGGCAATATCGGGCACATCCTTGCACAGCACGCAGAGGGATTTGTGATCGCGGCCGTTTATGACAGGGTCCCGGATCGGGCCCGGGAACTTGCCGGCACCTGCCATGCACGCGCCTGCGAAGATTTTTCAGAGTTTGTAGCGGCAGATGTGGATATCGTCGTGGAAGCAGCATCGGTGGCCGCCGCGCGGGAGCATGCACGGGAAGTGCTCATGCACAAGAAAGACATGGTGATCATGAGCGTTGGGGCGCTCACGGATACCGCGTTTAAGGACGAACTGGTCGCTACCGCAAGAAAGACCGGTACAAAGATCCATGTCCCGAGCGGGGCGATCTTCGGTCTCGATAACCTCAAAATCGGGCAGATCTCGCCGATTAAAAAACTGCTTCTGGTGACTACGAAGAGTCCGCAGTCGCTGGGGCTTTCCACGACAAAAAGAGAGAAGATCTTCTCCGGGAAAGCGCACGAATGCATCAAGTCCTACCCGAAGAACGTGAATGTCTCGATCGCGCTGGGCCTTGCCGCAGGACAGGACGCGGATGTGGAGCTCTGGGTGGATCCCGAGGCAAAACGGAATGTCCACGAGATCTTCTTCGAAGGCAGCTTTGGCGAGACCCATATCAAAGTGACCAATGTCCCGAGCCCTGATAACCCGGCGACGAGTTACCTTGCCGCGCTCTCCATTCTTACCCTGCTAAAGAACCTCGACAGCCCGCTCGTTATCGGGACGTAAGAAAAGGTATACCGCCATGGTGCCGCTGGAAGATCTCCTGAAATTTGTCGGCGAGGACGCGCCGTTCGGGGATGTGACCTCGGATTCTGTTATCCCGGATATCGCCTGCCGTGCGGTTATCCGGGCCGAACAGGACGGCGTGGCAGCCGGTCTTGAGGAGGCCGCAGCACTCTTCTCCCATTTCGGGGTAAATGTCCGACAGGATACCTGTGACGGGGCATCCGTAAAGAACGGTACGGTGCTCCTTTCCCTTGAGGGCCCGGCAAAATCTATCTTACTCGTGGAGCGCACCGCGCTCAATATCATCGGCAGGATGAGCGGGATCGCTACCCAGACAAAAACACTGGCGGATCTGGTGAGGAGAGAAAATCCCCGCTGCCGGGTGGCAGGGACGCGGAAGACCGCCCCGGGCCTCCGGGCGCTGGACAAGAAAGCGATTTCCCTCGGTGGCGGCGATCCCCACCGGTCGAGCCTGAGCGACGGGGTGCTCATCAAGGACAATCACCTCATGCTCGTGCCGGTGGAAGAAGCCGTAAGGAAAGCAAAAACAGCAAGTGCCTACCGGAAGATCGAGGTCGAGGTCGAATCGGCGGACGATGCCTTTATTGCAGCACGGGCCGGTGCCGATATCCTGCTCTTCGACAATATGACTCCGGCACAGGTACAGGAAACCCTCCGGGTACTGGCGGATGCCGGGCTCCGGGAAAAGGTGCTCGTAGAACTTTCCGGCGGCATTACCGCAGAGACGATCCGGGACTATGCCCGGACCGGGGCAGACCTCATCAGCCTCGGGGCGCTCACCCATACGGTGAAGAACTTCTCCGTTACGCTGGAGATTCGGAAATAGCTTTTTTAGATCTACGCGAGGGATTACCATACCCTGCAACGAACCGGCAGGCGTACAAACATTCATTATCCCTCATGCCATAGGGATGGCCTGAGGGGATAATGATGGGTGATGCAGGAGAACCCGGTCCGGTACCGGTTCAGGAAGCCCCGCAGGATCCTGAAGAACTGGCTGCACGCGAGGAGAGACGCCGGTGGAGGGTGCAGGAATACATTAAACTGCTCAAAAGCGATCGTCTGACCTATCGCTGGAAAGCAGCCGAAGCACTGGGCGCCGAACCCGATCCTGATGCGGTAGAACCGCTTATTGCAGCATTAAAAGACCAGTACGTGGATGTCTCGTGGCTTGCCGCAAAATCGCTGGGTATGATTGGCGACCCGCGGGCGGTCGGGCCCCTGATCGAGGCACTCAGATCCGATGAGAAATGGCTCCGTATCGGTGCTGCGTGGGGCTTGGGAAGACTCCGTGATGCGCGGGCTGTCGAACCGCTGATTCCTGCTTCTCTCCGATCCAAAGAGAGGCGTCAGGAAGACTGCCGCTCATGCACTGGGCGAGATTGGCGAGGACACGGCCGTACCAGCGCTGACGGCAGCCCTTGAGGATCCGGATACCAGCGTGCGGAACGCAGCCCGGGAAGCACTGGACGCCATTTCCCGGCTCAGAGCCGGGCCTGCCCCCGGGGCGTCTGCCTTGTAACACGTATCGGTTTCCCCGGCAAATTACGAAAGTTCCCGGATATCATCGATGGAGCTTACCTGAATCTCTTTTTTGCCCTCGTAGGTCTGGACTGTGCCGTACAGGGTAACACGGGTACCCTTGACAAACGAATGATCTCCGGCAACTGCTGACGGGATAAACACCGTGATATTCCTGACGGTCAGGATAACGTGACCGCCGTTTTTAATGACCGTTGCCTGATCGATGGTGCCATTTACGGAAACAAGGCTGCCATCCGGGCTCTGCTCTGTGTATTCCGAAGCAAACGGCTCTTTTCCCACAGAAACGAGCACGAGATGGGCAGCGATGACCGCAAGGGCCACGCCGCATAACAACAGGATCGCGACCCGTTCCTGGCGTCCGAGCATACCGGATGGTTTAAAACCGGGCGTATAAATTACCGACAGGTTGATATGTTAACACTGTTAACATTACAAACATGTATCAGCAAACCTTACCCCCATCCTCACGAACGGTCCTTGCGATACTCGACACCGGTGGTGCCATGACCCACAAGGATCTGGTTGAGAAGAGCCGGCTCGCGCCGCGGACAGTGCGGTATGCGTTAAAAAAGCTCAAGGAGCGCCATCTCATCATCGAGAAGTTCAACTTCCGCGATGCACGGCAGATCATCTACCAGAACAGACCACTCAGTACCTCTGAATCCCAACCGGCGATTGTATGACCAAGCATACCTGCACGCTCATGCACTGCGACAGTATGGTCAGAAACCTCCTGCCGCCAATGCGGGCGGAGATGGTATTCCGGCTTGTAAACAAGCAGGGCCTCAGCCAGAGCGATGCAGCAAAGAGACTGGGCGTTACGCGTGCGGCGGTATCCCAGTACATGAGCAGGAAGAGAGGATACGGCGCAATCGAACTGTCATCGGAACTCGATGCCATGATCGACCGCTGGGCGCTTGCCGTCGTCACCGGGGAGAGCGATATCAACCTCTGCGATGTCTGCCAGTGCGCACTCAAGAAATTCTAAAATCAAAAATCGTTCTTACGCCCGTTGTGAAGGAATTCCTGTTTTTCGATGTGCTGATAAGGACACAGCGGCAGCCAGCGCATGTGCTCTTGTTTACTGACAGTGCTTCCGGTAATACAGGACAACAAGCAGCCCGATCACGGCAATGACACAGGCGATTTTTAGGTAATCCACAGTTTTCTGCGGCGACCGCACCGCCGGGCTCCAGTCTGCATCAAAAACGCTCCGGAAGTACCGGGCAAGCTTCGGGCTGCCCGATGATAACGCCGGTCTCACGGTTGAACGTCGGGGAGTTCATGTTCCAGTTGATGCTGCTCACGAGGCACCGCGCGGTCATCGACAATCACACCCTTGTTGTGGATCTTTCTCAAAACCGCTTGCGGAAAGATCGGCGCACCGGGCCTCCAGCGGCAGGATGCTCGTCTGCCGCAATCCGGTTGATCAGCGCGGCCATCTCGTCGTTATCGGCTTCGTCTTCCGTATTGAACCAGTAGGAGTCGAGGAGCACCCTGAACCTGCACACCACGACGCGAGGCATTGATTGCCGGTAGCAAGGTAGGGATTGAGCCGGGTCCCCGATTCGTTGGTGATATAGGCCTGTTCGATCTCGATGCTCGTCCGGGCCTGATTCAAGCAGGTCCGTGATCTCATCTGCTGGTGTCGGGGGCAATGAACCGGGGTCACCTGTGCGCCGGTAAAGGTAGCAGGAGAAAATACCGGTGTATAGGATACGGAGGGTATTGCTTCCACCTGCGTACCACTGCCATATACCGCGGTAATGGCCGGGCCGCTCATATCCTCGAAGAACAGATCGCGGAAGTACGCGGCAACGCCGGGATCCTCAATCCAGACGCCCCATCCCCGGTTCCCGGTCCTGCCAGGCCGGGGGAAAACCGGTCTGCCCGAAGTTCTCGCTTGTCACAAGCACGCTGCGGTCGTCGATGACCACATATTTTGCATGATCGTACCGGTACGGCGCGTGCCCTCCCTCTCCGGTGGCCATCTCGTATACCGCGATCCCGCTCTGGTTCAGCCGCCGTATGGCAGATTTCTCTTCCGCACTGATCCCCCCGACCGGCCCGCCTTCGAGAAGGACGGTTACATCCACGCCCCGCTGTTTCGCACCGATAAGACTGTCCGTGATATTCGTGCTGGTGAGCTCGTAGACATTCACGAGAATACAATCCTGTGCGGAATCCACCGCGCGGGTGAAGACGCCAAGCGAACTATCCGGGGAGACAAACGCGGTGACCGTCACGTTCCGGAACGTTGACGATGAAAGCCGTGACTGGCCGAGCATGAGCACGCGGGGGTCCCAGGTACCGTTTTCACGGAAATGCACCTGCCCCTGCCGGGGTTTTACATCCCCGGGCCAGGTGACATTCTGCACGAGCCGGCTGTTCTCGTACAGGTTCAGTTCGTCCGCAGAATTTGCCAGCCGCAGGGTTCCTCCGGAAATCACATCAGGAACTTCCAAGGAAAAAGCCTGCCATTCAAAATCCGGATATGTCCCGTGGGTCGTTTTATAGGCAGTCCCGTTCCGCGCAATGGTAAGGGTCCCGTCGATAGTAGTACCGTCAGGAAACCGAAAGCCCCCGTGGTTGTCCGAAATAGCAAAGCCATCGAGCGATCCGTGACCGGCAATCACGATGTACTCGTCCATGTCGTCTGCCAGATAGGGATCGGGGCAGAACCCGACAATCTGCACCGCGCTGCACGATACGATACAGAAACAGAATGCAATGAGTACCCAGATGCAACGCATGAGATAAACCGACATCTTTCCTTTTATAATCAGGGCATATAACTGTTGGGAGATGCTAAATGCAGGGGAAGAAAAACGGTAAAAAACCGGATGGGCTGGTGGTAAAAGTCGGGGGAAGCCTCGCCCCGTACATCTCGACAATTGTCCCGGTCCTGCGGGACTCCCCGCGGCCCCTCCTGATCGTCCCGGGCGGCGGCATATTTGCCGACGCTGTCCGATCCTCCGCATCTGCGACCGATGCCGATGCTGCGCACTGGATGGCCTGCGCCGCCATGGATCAGTATGGCTGGATGATCGCTGCCGAAGGGCTCACGACCACCTCACGCATAACCGCCCCAAAAAAGACCGCTGTTCTCCTCCCGTACTGCACCCTCCGCAGGCACGACCCCCTGCCCCACACATGGGACGTAACATCGGACACGATTTCAGCCTGGGTGGCAAAAACGGCAGGATGCGATCTCCTGGTCCTCAAATCCATTGACGGGATAGAGGTTGACGGGAAGATTACATCCCGCATCGATTGTGCCGTTGCAACGGATACCGTAGACCCCTGCTTTCTCCCCTTCGTGCTGGAAAACCGGGTCAGGACCTTTGTCATGAACGGTACGGATCCGCACCGGATTGCCCGGTGGCTGGAAGGAAAACCGGTCAGGGGGACGGGTATTGGTACAACCTTTTAAAGGTACCAAAAGAGATAGTATAGGAATCCAATAGGAGCGGAAATTATGTCTGAAAAGAAGTGTACGTCCTGCAACGCTCCGCTTGCAGAAGAGGGCTCAACGGCGTTCGCCTGCCCATCGTGCGGTGTCGAGATCACCCGGTGCTACCGGTGCAGGGAGCAGAGTATTCCGTACGTCTGCCCGAAATGCGGATTCGGGGGACCGTAAGGCATGGGGAGTGTTGTAGCAATCCTCAGGGTCATGCCGGAATCCCCGGAAGTCGACCTTGAAAACCTTAAAAAAGCCCTCAAGGAAAAAGTGCCCGGTATCAAGGACATCCAGGAAGAACCGATCGGTTTCGGGCTCAAGGCCCTTAAGCTTGCCGTCATCGTCAACGATGCCGGTGGCGAGACCGATGCGCTCGAAGGAAAACTCGGCGCAGTTCCCGGTGTCGAACGGGCAGAAATTATCGAAGTAACACTGAATTGAAAGAATAGGGATCGTGCATCCTTATTCGCAGTTTTTCCCTTTTCAAAACAAAGTCCTGCAATTCTTACAAGAGTTACTTTCGGGACTTTTTCTGGGCGGCAGCTTCTTTTTCGGTTTCAAGCCGTGCCATGACCTGCTCTGTCGAGGTCCGTATCTTCTCAACGGATTCGCGGTACCCGATGACCTCTGACTCGTCCAGCCGGATCGTTACCGGGAATGCCCCGTTCTTGTTGATCCGGGCGGGAACCCCGATACAGACGCCGCCGATATCGTGAACCTCGCTCTTGACATACGCAGAAACAGTCAGGATCCGGTTTTCGTCGCCAAGAATAGTTTTCACGAGCGATGCTATCGCTTCACCGGGACCGTAGACTGTCGAACCCTTGTTTTTTATGATCTGCTCGCCGCTTGACTTCACCGACTGGATGAAGTCCTGCACCGGCAGGTGCGCAAACGCCGGCAGGTTGGAAATCTTGATTCCGCCGATCGTTGTCGCGGAAAGAAGGGGCACCATACTTTCGCCGTGCTCGCCGATAATACGGGTATGCACTTCGCTGACATGCACCTTGAAATAGGACGCAATTAGCGACTTGAAACGCATCGAATCGAGATGCGTGCCAAGGCCGAAGACCTGGCTGGGTTTTAAGCCCGAATACTTAAGGGCGACATACGTCATCACGTCAACGGGATTTGTCACCATGAGGATTTTTGCCTTTGGAGCTACCATGCCGATCGTACGGGCCATCGGTGCAATTATCCGCGCATTTCCGAGCGCCAGATCGAGACGATCCTGGCCCGGACCCCGTGGAGTACCAGCGGTAATGACGACAACATCCGAACCGGCGAGATCCCGTAAATTTGTCGTCCACGTAATCTGGATATTGGTCCCCCGGGCGGCAAACGAATCTGCGAAATCCTGGACGAGACCTTTGAGAAAGTCTTCGCGGCCTTCGCGGCCGTAAAGCTGTAGCTCGTGGATATGCGGGTTGCCGGAAATTGCATACGCAGCAAACATGCCCACGTTACCCGTGGCACCGATGATGGTGACTTTTGCCATGGTATCCTTTTTTAGAAACGGGGACGTGTCATCGGTCGACTGTACGTCTCTCCTATCGCCCCTGTACTCCTCCTCCGCCCCGTATCCCCATGGGCGCCGGATGTCTGCGGTAAGTCTGCTCCCTTCCGGGCCTGAACCGGTTCCCGCAGCGACAGGTCGCCATTCCCTCCGGAATTTTGATACCTGGCCATCGACCTCATGGGACGAGGTTTCAACGTCAGAATACGAGAGGCTCCAGCAGGTCGTTGCAGCCTTCGTCAAACTTCGCCCCCCGCGTACCGACGGTTTCGGGTTACAAGTGACGCCGAGCCACCCGGGCTAGTCCCCATATCACTTGGGCTGCCGGTCAATAAATCCTTGTCATATATTATCCGGTTGTATGACGAGGGGCAGCGTGCCAGAAAAAGAGTCCTGACCGGCTACGGAACAAACACACTTCCGCCAATCTGGTGCTGCACTTCCCGGAGGAGGGCAGCGACCGCTTCCCGGTCCTGTTTGCCAAATACGTCCAGCACGGTCACCAGGTCTGCACCCCGGGGAAGAACCATTGCAAGATTCCGGAAATCTCCCTGAAATACTTCGAGGACCTGCCGGCCCCGGGCCTCAGCGATCTTCTGTGGATCACTCCCAACCGGGCATGAGACCATATCCCGGTACTGCGCGAGGATCAAAACATCATCGATACCGAACAGGGCACGGTTGACATCAATATTTACTGCCGACCAGTATGCGGCGGCATACCACGCATCGTTGAAGACAACATGCGGGACACCGAGGGCGGCTGCGGCAAGGCCGAGCGTGCCCGGCCCGGCGCAGGCGTCCACAAAGAGAGACACCGGGGGATTTCCCACACGGGCGGCAACCGACCGGATCTTGGGGGACCCGGCGCGCGGGAACTCGATATGGATAACGGACTGCTGCTTGCAGACAACAAGGATATTTTTACCGACAGGGACGAGATCGGCCCGCACATCGCATCCGGCAAGGAGGGTATGGCTCGTGGCAGCGGCACCCGGTTCGTGCGAGGCAAGGCCGGGGATCCCGGGCGAGGTCTTCACAACACCTTTTACTTCGGGAACTTCAGAAACGATCCGCCGGGCTGTTTTCGGTGTCACCTTCCCCGACAGGAGCAGGAGGGACTTTTCCGGGAGAAACGGGGGCCGGTCCATGGCAAACCCCGGGTGGACGAGCGGAGAACCGACGGCAATCAGGGGGTCGTCTTTAGTGAGATCGCCCTCTTCCCGCATAATCACGTACATATGCGCGAATACCCCATCGATGAACCGTTTTTTGCAGGAGCAGGGTTCGGGATAGTCCAGTACCGCGAGCGGGACACGCTTGTCGAGAACCTGCATCCGGCACGACGGGCAGGGAAGAAACCGCGTGGGGAGTGCTGCAAGTACCTCATGCGCCGGGCGTACGCAGTCACCGCCACACACGGGACAATCCATGGAGGTTGCTATCGTTTCCCGATCATAGATACTTTGTTAAATATACTTTGCAGGATTTTTCATGAGGGGAGGGGGGCTGGCCCGGATAAATAGTGGTCCGACCCCCTGCATCACGTTCTGAATCTCACGACGAAAAATCGGATTTTCTATTCATTTTTCCCCCACTGACCCCCTACAGGGCTGCCCCGATATTCCGCAATATCCGGGTGTTTTACAGAAGAGGACAGTGCCCGAAAAGGCATTGTTGCACCTGAGGGGGGTCGCAGGTACATTTTATTTTTTCAGCGGACCTGCGGCCACAGGGCCGGGTAAATACAGACCTGCGGGTCAAAGGGAAAGAGCGCAAAAAAAGTGAGAATGGGCCTGATGCGATTCGAACGCATGACCGCCCGGTTATGAGCCGGGCGCTCTAACCGGACTGAGCTACAGGCCCAAAAAGCGCCGCCAACAGGACTCGAACCTGTGACATGCTGGTTAACAGCCAGCCACTCTACCAACTGAGTTATGGCGGCATTTAGGTCTTATGTGCCTTAATAGATTCTTTGTAAGTGTTTTTAAAGGTAACTAATCGGCCGGAAAGGGCGAAAACGCTTCAGGCCAAAAATCCGCATGATCCCGCACCGGAAAAATCCGGGATTGACACGCCGGCATTCAGTGTTTTTTCATGGCATTGAGGAGCCGGATGATATCGTCCAGATCTTCGTTAAGGTGCGCAAAGAGTTCCCGTGTCCGCTCGGTCGCAACCGCACCGTCCGATGATGCGCGGATATAGCCCAGCTGTTCGAGCACATGGAGGGAGTACCGGATCCGGTGGGAGGGAAGATCGAGGATCTCGGAAAGTTTCATGATCCCGATCGGCTGGTACTCGGCAACGGCCCGGGCCACCTCGATATGCCGGCTCAAGAGCTCGATCTCGTCCTTCATCTTCCCAAGCATGGTGCCTCCGGAAACGGATCTCCTGCTTTATCCCTACTCTTACCTGCACCTCAATGTTCATGAAGCCATGCCTTTGTTGCACGGTACTTCCCGATAAAATTCCAGCCAAGCACGGCCGCCACCACCAGCATGATGACTACCGCGGGGAGCCGGTACGGTTCGGGCGCAAGGAACAGGAACAGGATTGCAAGCGCGAAGAGGAGTAATGATCGCGTTGAGCTGGACTGCCAGCCGGTAAAATTTCCACTTGAACTGCTCTTTTGAAGTCTCGTCCATTGCTCGTACGTTGGCTTTGTAAAAATAAAAGTACTTGACGTTTCAGCGCGTAAGTATATGGCAATGGATCCACTGGACGCTGCAATGAAGGCGTGCGGGGCGGATGCGTTCGTCCACTACGCTGCAGGCGAGGACGCCAATATGCGCTACCTCACCCGGTTCGTGATGCATGATGCGTTTGTCTTTTACAAGAAGCGCCGGCTGCCGGGAACCATCATTGTCCCCCAGATGGAAGCCGAGCGCGCCGGGCGGGAATCCTGTGCGGCCGTGATCACACGGACGCAGGCCGGCCTTTCGGGTATCGTAAAAAAAGAGAAGGATCCCTGGAAAGCAACCGCGCAGATGATTGCGGGCCAGACGGGAAAGACACTCCTTGTTTCGCCTACCCTGCCCGCGGCACTCCTGCGGGCGCTCGAAGAGGAATGCCGGGTCATCGTGGATAACGGTACGACAGAGAAGATGCGGGCGGTAAAGACCCCGGAGGAGATCCGGCTCATCCGCACCGTGCAGAAGAAGACCGAAAAAGCCATGGCGCTCGGGATCTCGCTCATCGGCAATGCAACGACGAAAAAGGGCGTCCTGTACCATGACGGTGCGCCGCTCACCGCGGAGATTGTTCGGAGCGCGATGCACAAGCAGCTCATGGACGAGGGCTGCCGCGCGGTGGAGACCATCATCTCGTGCGGCGAAGACTCCGCGTTCCCCCACATCATCGGGAGCGGGCCGCTTCGTCCGCACGAGCCGATCGTGATCGACATGTTCCCGAAGGACGAGGCAACGGGATACTATGCGGACATGACCCGGACGGTCTCGAAAGGGAAACCAGCGAGCCGTATCGCGGAGATGTACGATGCGGTCAAAGAGGCGCAGAAGATCGGGATCAAAACAATCCGTGCCGGTGTGCCGGGCGCAGATGCCCACAACGCGGTCGTGGACTATTTCAAAAGTCCGGGGCTTTGAAAGCGACACCCGGGGCTTTTATCCACAATCCTCGGCCACGGGGTCGGGCTCCAGGTCCACGAGATGCCCACGGTGGGCCCCTCAGGCGGGCCCCTTGAAGCGGGGTTCGTAGTGACCGTGGAACCGGGTCTCTATTACCCGGGTCTCGGGGGGATCCGGCTCGAAGATATGGGCGCGGTGACCGCGAAAAAATTCGACGATTTCACAAAGTTTGAGGAGACGCTTGTGCTATGATGAACGATGAGATACTGGAAAAATACAAGGAAGCAGGAAAGCTCGCTTCAAAGATTTTACACGAAGGCACGCAGGGAGTCCGGGCCGGCGGATCGTACCTTGAACTCGTGGATTCCGTGGAAGACCGGATACGGTCCGAGGGCGCCGACCTTGCGTTCCCCCTCAACGTCTCCCTAAACGAGGATGCGGCCCACGATACTGCATCCGCAGGGGACGAGCGGGTCTTTGCGAAGGGCGACGTTGTCAAGTTCGATCTTGGCGTACAGATCGACGGGTACGTTGCGGATACCGCAACAACTGTTGACCTGGGCAACAACTCTCTCCTTCTGGACGCATCCCGCGCGGCCCTCGATGCCGCGATAGCCTGCGTCCGGCCCGGGGTCACCACCGGGGAGATCGGCGCAGCCATCGAACACGAAATCGTTTCGCGTGGCTACCGGCCTGTTGCAAACCTCACTGGGCACGGTCTCGACCAGTACGTAGCGCACATGGATCCCTCGATCCCAAACATCGCCATTTCCGGCGGCACGGTGCTCGAAGAGGGTATGGCCATTGCGATCGAACCTTTTGCCACCACCGGCAGCGGGAGAGTCGGGGAGAAGACCCGGGTGGAGATCTATTCGCAGATTGCGGATAAGCCGGTCCGCACCCCGGCAGCCCGCGGCGTCATGGAAAAGATACGGGACCGTCGGGGTCTCCCGTTCTCGCGTCGCTGGTTGAACGATAAAAAAGCCGGCCTGGCACTCATCGGCCTGTGCCGGTCGCAGATCCTGTATGGCTATCCGGTCCTTGCGGATATCCCGGGATCGCTTGTCTCCCAGCACGAGCACACCATGATTGTTACGGATGACGGCTGCATCGTGACTACCCGGTGAGATAGGTATATGCCATCAGGCGGGAAATAGTAAAGGTTACAGCCATGTCCGAAGATAGCGATAGCCTGCGCATCATGGAAGTCCTGCTCTCCGCAGAAATTTTTAACCAGAACCCGGCGCTCGACCTCAATGACCTGACACCGGCCTGCCGCGAGATCTTCTGCTCGGGGGATACCAAATCCGTCAAGCGCCCGGTCTATGTAAGCGACGGCCTGATCAAGCGTGTTCTCGGGATTGCCGATGCCCACGAGAAGATCGCAAAGAACCCGTTCGTTTCGTACGAGGACTTCGGCCAGCGCCTCAAGATTACGACCCTGAAACCCGCGGCGGAATGGTTCCTCGCACAGGGCGGCAGGCCCCTTGTCGGGGTCAACCCGGCACTCGCTTTCTTCTTTGAATCGTTCGATGGCACCAAGGTATCCTATCAGGACTGTCCGCAAAGCAAACCCGCCTTTCGAGGACACCCGGGCAAGCCTCGAACAGAAGATCACCAAGATCATCGGCGAGGACGAGAAGATACGGAGCGCGCTCGACCTGGTCATTGTCACCGCACCGGAAGAGGTCGAACAGAAGATGGAAGACCTTGTCTGTTCGCCCGAACAGACCGCGGTCATCAATAAGATACACCATGCGCTCCACCACCGCGACTTCCTGTGCAAACACCGGATCTACGAGATAGGAAAACTCCTCTTTGTCGGTCCGCCCGGTACCGGGAAGACCTTCTCTTGCCCTTGCGATGTCCCACTCGATGCACATGCCGGTGCTCGAAGTCCGGCTCTCGATGATCACCTCCCAGTACCTGGGGGAGACCTCGAAGAACATCGACAAGATCTTCGACCTCGCAAAGAAACTCGCAGCCATCGATCCTCTTCATCGACGAGTTCGACTTCGTTGCAAAGAGCCGGGTCACGGACGATCACGGGGCAATGAAGCGGGCGGTCAACGCGCTCTTGAAAAATATCGATCGGATCAGCCTGATACGAAACGGCGTTCTCCTCGTCGGTGCCACTAACCACCCGCAGCTCCTCGATGAGGCAGCGTGGCGGAGATTTGACGAAGTCGTTGAGTTCTCCCTGCCGGACGAGGAGATGCGCCGGGAGATCCTCAAAAGCGTGACTTCAGTCCATGACCTGCTACCTGCGATTACAGGAGATTGCAGCCATGACCGAGGGCTTTTCCGGGGCGGACATCCGCCTCATGATCAAGGAAGCGCTCCTGTCGGCGCTCATGGACAAGCGCGAGGCCATCGACCGCCAGGACCTCGATAAAGGGATCCGCATGGTCAGGAACCGCGACGCAATCCGGAACCTGAACTGGAAGCAGGAATGAAGTTTACCCTGCTCGGTACCGGTGACGCCATCGGGACGCCGAAGATCGGGTGCGACTGCCCCCAGTGCACCCGTGCAAAGACAACGGGCGCGGGAAGGCTGCGGAGCTCGATTCTGATCGAGAAGGACGGGCACCATATCCTTGTCGATTCCTACCCCCGATCTCCGGCAGCAGCTTTTACGGGCTGGTTCCCCGCATATCGATGCCGTGATCTGGACGCACGGACACTACGACCACTTCATGGGATTCGGGGAATTCTACCGGGTCCAGAAGATCCCAGCGGTCTATGCTGCCGAACCGGTGCTCCGGTACTGCGGGGAGACCTTCCGGTTCCTCACATTCGACCGCATCCCTGTCGAGCCGTACGTGCCGTTTACCCTCTTTGGGATCACCATCACGCCGTTTATCGTGAAGCACCCGCCGGCGTTTACCTGCGGGTTTCTCTTTGAGGCAGAAGGAAAACGGATCGGGTATACCTCGGATACCAACCGTGATATTCCGGCACAAAGCCTTGCCCTGCTCGAAAACCTCGATCTTTTACTTCTGGATGCGATCGTCCCCTCTCACATGACGATCACCAAGCACATGAACTATCTCGATGCCTGCACGCTCGCGGAAAGCCTGCATGCAAAACAGTTCCGGTGCATCCACATCAGCCACGTGATGCCGTGGGAGTATCCCCACCTGGCCCATGACGGCGAGACATTCGAATTTCCTGCTCTGTTGAAATCCTAATCCAAAAGAGCTTGTACCGGTGACCGAAAGATCTAAGGTACAGTGTCTCCTTTTTCTCGATGTGCAATCAAAGGAAGAGGAGACACTAAAGAAATCAGCGAGCCGGAATATCAGGTTTATCCAAGCCGCGACATCGGTTGTACAATCAACTCACCTCAAGCCATATTCCTGCAAGTACTCAAAGAAGACGTATACCCAGAATCAGCTTCTCATCCTCGTTCTCTTCAAGGACTTCAGGAACCAACATTACCGGGAATTTGTCGAGGATATCGGGGACATGGAACAAGTTCAGGAAATCCTGACCCTTTCAACCATCCCTCACTTCACCACGCTCCAGAAATTCCTCTGCCGGATCAAATCTCTGTATCTTCGATTGGCGTTCAAGAAAACGGTGAACCTTTTCTATTCCAATGACGCTAAAATTCCGATAACCGCAATAGATTCATCCGGGTTTACCAGTGGGTACTGCAGCCACTATTTTTCAGAACGAACCGGGAAACTCCGCAAACAGTTCCTGAAAGCGTCGATTTCAGTTGATACCGAACAACAGGTAATTACCGGTTTTATCTCCTCGAACAGTCGGGTCCATGACACCCGACATGCGGAGAAATTACTTCGGCAATGTCACAAACTCCGAAAATCCGAGTGTTACGTCATGGACAAAGGATACGATTCTGAAGCTATTCACCGGCTGATTCGCAAATATCTTCACGCCAATTCAGTTATCCCAATCCGTTCCTGGAATAACGAGATCGTTGGAGGTACCTACCGTCAGGAAATGGCTACACTGTTCAATCACGTTGTTTATCCACGACGTCAACTCGTGGAAACCAAATTCTCCGTTCTGAAAAGAAAGTTCAATGGCGATCTTAAAGCGCGGAGGTTCCTCAGTCAGACCAAAGAAATTGCTAACAAAATGATTGTCTGTAACCTCCACAGATTCTTACAGTTTGTTATCTGGAAGGTTTTCTACAGAGCAGAATTTCCGTAAAAAACCTTATGACCTGCGGTTTTATGCCGGTTTCACGGCCCTCCTTCACCCATACCTTAATAGTTTACAGGTTCCCAAACATAGGTGCATGATTGTAAAGGTACTTGAACTCGAAAAAGACAAGGCACGACTCGTCATCCAGGGGGAGGGTCACACGTTCATGAATGCCTTGGTAGAGGAACTCCTTGCCGATCCGGACGTCGATGTCGCAAAATACACCATCGAGTTCCAGTTCTCCGACCCCGAACTGCTCGTGACCACCAAGAGCGCAAAGAAAAACCCCCTGACGCTGATCAAGAAGGCCTGCAAGAAGATCTCCGGCAACTGCGATGCCCTGCTCAAGGGTCTTGCAAAACAAAAATAAAGGCAACCCGGCGATATTACATACTTTTTTCCTGCACTTTCCGCAGGTTTCCTTTTCTTCCCAAAAATCCGTGAAACGCCAGATCGAAAACGACAGGCGCTGCGGCTCTCACAGAGGATAACCAGACAACCGATCTTAAAAAAACGTAGCCGGGACGGTGCCCGGCTAAAAAACGGACCTGCCTATTCTGCCCGCTCGGTAAAGACAATCGAACCGGAGATCCGCGAGATCCGGATCTTCACGCTCTGGCCGGGCTTTGCATTTGCCACGTACATGATGTACCGGCCCATCTTCACAACACCGTCGCCGCGCTTGGAGAGCGACTGGATCTCGACATCCATAACCTGCCCCTCTTCGAGGTTCTCCGACGCCGCTTCAGTCCGGACCTTGCGCTTCCGCACCGGGCGGTGGCCGCCGCATGCATCGCAGCGGAGGAGAAGGACCCGGTCGTCCTTTACGAGACGGGTGTCGGGCTTGCCGCACTCGGAACAGATCACATAGTCCTCGACATAACTCTTGATGATCATCTTAAAGAGCGAGATCTCGAACTTCCCGTTGAAGATTCGCACGGGTACCATCGATCTTTCCCGATGTCCCGAGCTCGCCGAGAATGTATTTCATCAGGTGATCCTTGTCGCGACGGACTTTATCGGCAATCTCGGCAAAATTTTCCAGAATTGTCGTTTTTCCTTCGATATAGGCCTTGGCCTCGGGGACTACAAAACGTTCCGAGGATTCGGTCTTCTCGGAAATATGGGAATAGGCCTTTTTTAAAAGATCAGTCATAAGAGTCCGTCATACGTGTATAATATAAGGGAGACACCGGTGCAAAAGTCTTTCCCAGAAATACCCGGCACCGCCCGCCGCCGGATCCTGACCGGGGTTGTACTGTCGGCACAAAAAAATCAGAGATATGAAGGGATGGCCTCTTTTACGAATGTAACGACATCGGCATTCTTTGTGTCGTCCTCTATATCTTTCTGGATAATATCCTTAAAGCCCGCAAACTGCATGCCCCGGCTTTCGATCCACTTTTTAAAGGTCTCTTCGGTCTTTCCGGGTTTACCCCCATGCGTTGCAAAGGCAATTGCCCGTTTCTTTTCGCAGCCGGTAAGGGCTTGTATCGCTGTGTGGATAGCTGGCGTCGGCTTGAACGCCCAGACGGGGGAGCCGAAAACGATCAGGTCGTACTCACGCACTGCAATCTGCGCCGGTTCGATCGTGGTCGTGTCCTCGCTCATCGCAGCCTTGCACTGCATGACAAAGCGGGTGACCCGGGAGTGCTCTGCCTTGTCCGTGACCTCGATGATACGGGTGTCTGGGATGGCAGAGGCGATGTGCTGGGAGATATGCCGGGTATTCCCGGTCTCGCTGTGGTAAATGATACAGACCGACATACAAAAAGATCGTGCCCGCGGCTAAAAAAAGATATCATCCGTAAGCTGCATGGCGATAGAACGCCATAAAAAAAGAGGATTATTTCCTGAACTGGGGCATCATTGCCCGTACTTCTTTTCCGGTCGTCTCAAGGAGGTGTTCCTCATCCGCCTTCGTGAGCGCGTTAAAGACCGGGCGGTTTACCATGTTCTCAAGCATCCATTCCTTCGCGAACTCGCCGCTCTGGATCTCGGCGAGGATCTCCTCCATCGCCTCGTAGGACTCGGGGCCGATGACCCGGGGTCCTCTCGTCATATCGCCGTACTGGGCGGTGTTGCTGACGTACTGGCGCATGTTCGTGAGACCGCCTTCGTAGATCAGATCGACGATAAGCTTCATCTCGTGGCAGACCTCGAGGTAAGCCATCTCGGGAGCATACCCGGCATCGACAAGCGTCTCGAACCCGGCCTTTGATAAGCGAGGCAGTTCCCCCGCAGAGAACCGCCTGTTCGCCGAAGAGGTCGGTCTCGGTCTCTTCGCGGAACGTGGTTTCGAGCACAACGGCGCGGGTCGCCCCGATCCCCTTTGCATACGCAAGGGAGGTCTTGTGGGCATTACCCGTGTAGTCCTGCTGGACGGCAATAAGTGCCGGTACGCCCTTGCCTTCCTCGTACTGGCGGCGGACCATGAACCCGGGGCCCTTGGGCGCCTACCATGATCACATCGACATTCTTCGGCGGTACGATCTGGCCGAAGTGGATATTGAAAGCCGTGCGAGAACATCAGGGTCTTACCCTCGGAAAGATACGGCATTACCTCGCTCTTGTAGACCCCGGCCTGGAGCTCGTCCGGGAGGAGGATCTGGATGATATCTGCCTTCTTTGCCGCTTCCGTAACGGTCATCACGGTCATGCCGTCTTTTGCGGCCGCATCCCAGCTCTTTCCCTTGCGCAGCCCGACAATCACATCGAGGCCGCTGTCGCGCAGGTTCAGGGACTGGCCCCTGCCCTGGGACCCGTATCCGAGCACCGCGATCTTCTTGCCCTTGAGCACAGAGATATCGGCATCGGATTCATAGTATTTTTTCATCATTTTCGATCCATCTCGATATCGGCAACAAAGCACATAAATATTATATGAAAAAACTAAAGAAGCACACTTGTAAAACCTGCAGGGAAGCGATGACTTATTAAGACCCCAGATACGGCCACCAGCCAAGATCTGCCGTTCAGCGGGAAACTGCCCGATGTCCAGGCGACCTCCCCCGATGTCAGGATCAACCTGACCCGGGTAGGGGTGAAAAACGTAAAAAAACTTGTCGAGGTATCGCGGCAGGACAAACGCCCGGTCGTTTTTATATCGAATTTCGATGTCTATGTCGATCTGCCCGGGAGCCTCAAAGGCGCCAACCTCTCCCGTAACTTCGAAGTAATCGACGAAGTGCTCCAGCAGGCAATCGATGGTGAGGTAAAGGGAATCGAGAAACCTGTGCAGCGCCGTTGCCCGGAAACTGCTGGACCGGCACGAATATGCCGACAGGACCGAGGTGCTCATGCGCAGCGAATTCATGGTCAAGCGCGAGACGCCGGTCAGCCATACGACCTGCCATGAAGTAGTCAAGGTGCATGCACGGGCTATTGCAAAGAGGACATTCCGTGACCCGATTGTCCGCAAAGAGCATCGGGGCCGAAGTGACCGGGATGACTGCCTGTCCCTGTGCCCAGAATATTATGAAGGACCGGGCAAACCAGGTTCTGGAACATTTGGGCGTCAACCAGAAGACTATCGATGCGTTCTTTGCAGAAGTCCCGATGGCGACCCACAACCAGCGGGGGCCGGGGATTCCTCTGCATCGAAACCGATGACGACCAGCATGTCGATCTGGAAAAAATTATCCGGATTCTCAGGGAGTCCATGAGCTCCGGCATCTACGAGCTCCTCAAGCGCGGCGACGAAAGTGCTGTCGTGCTTGCCGCGCATAAAAATCCGCGGTTCGTGGAAGACTGCGTGCGTGAAATGGCAAAGAAAGTACTGACCGGATTTTCTTATCTTCCGGGCGACGCCGTGGTCACCATCAAGCAGACCAATGAAGAAAGCATTCACCAGCACGACGCTTACGCCGAACGAAGGGCAACGCTTGCAGAACTGCTGGACGAACTCAACGGGGACAAAAACCATCTGGAGTGAAAAATACAAAATAACGATATAATATTATTTATTATTGGTTTCGTAGCAACCCAAATTTCAGGTTTTTTGCGCGGCCTGAAAAAAACGGCGGATTTTCTTTTGTTTTTTATTTTAACTGGCCGATTCAGCCTGTTTTTCGCACCACGAAGTTTCGCAGATTAAAACAATAAACGTTATAAAAGGGGTCGTTGAAGATAGAGATGAACGTACTTTGTACGGTCAATTATCTCTAGAGATGAGAGATGTATAGAGTAATTTTGTACAGCAATACGAACAACTCAACATAACATGAGGCGATTATATTGTCGAAAGTTGTAGAGATTTCCCCAACCACAAGACACGAGGGACACTCTAAGCTTGTCCTGAAGGTAAATGATGCAGGCATCATTGAGACAGGCAACTGGTGTTCCATTACTCCGGTGCGGGGAGTTGAGAAACTCGCAGTCGGAAAGACCCCGGAACAGGTACCGAAGATTGCATCACGCGTCTGCGGTATCTGCCCCATTGCACACTGTCTTGCAGCAACCGAGGCAATGGAAGCATCCATCAAGGTAGAAATCCCGAAGGATGCCAAGCTGCTCCGTCACATTCTCCAGCTCGCAAACAGGCTGCACAGCCATGCGCTGCACAACATACTGACCCTGCCCGATATGTATCTTCCGGGCACCGATGTCAAGATCAACCCGTTCTCCCCCGAGGAGCCCGTCCGGTCCGTTGCAAAGCGAATCCAGAGACTCCGTGAGATCGGTCAGACCGTCGGCCAGATTGCCGGTGGCGAA